>Ga0209535_1000764_pt1 | contig 22446 bp, 29 predicted proteins | sample LinPmetageLP28_FD_184041 | JGI IMG/M metagenome (GOLD analysis project Ga0209535, IMG submission 184041) | Marine viral communities from the Pacific Ocean - LP-28 (SPAdes) (version 2) | ecosystem: Environmental > Aquatic > Marine > Oceanic | place: Pacific Ocean | collected 2009-08-22
CGATAATAGTGGCTTTATAAATTTTGATCAAGCATGGAATATACATTCTTTGTATAGAAAAATTTTTGTAGACATAGTAGCTGAAACTTTCCATAATGGTCATACATTTTATCCTACAGAAAAAACTGCAAGGCCAATTGCATGTTGTACTCCCTTTATAGTGTTTGGTCCAAAAAATTACTTACAGAACTTAAAAAAAATTGGATTTCGTACATTTAATAAGTTTTGGAGTGAACGGTATGATAAACATACTGGTGTTAGCAGAATTATAGAGATCAATAAATTAGTTGATAGTATAGCAACCATGAGTATGGACGCCATAAAACAAATGTACACAGAAATGCAGCCTATACTTGCACACAATGTAAATGTTTACAAAAACTTGAATATGAACACATGGAATAAAAATCTTTAGAGGTTGACTTTTTATGCAAAAATGTTATAATAAAGACTTATTAGAACAGGAGTACGCCATGTCAATGCACTTAGTTGGTCCTTATATGACTACAACAAAATATTCCCGTAAGAAAACTAATAAGAAGAAAAGCCAGAAGCAGATCGCAACTGATATTGCACATGACAAGTGGTTACGTGCTAGAGGTATTGCACCTGATCAGCTGAAGGCAAAGTTGCCTACTAATGCAAAAGGCGAACGCAAAGGCATTTATACCGTTCCTGATTATACGATACATCAAGGTAGTTATGTACTAGGCAACAACTGTGAAGGTAGTACTGCTAAACGTCATGAGAATACATACACTGGTGATGAACTAGCTGGTATTGGTATGTTGCACAAAAGTAATATGGTTCCTGTACGTAAAGACTCAAACGATGCAAAAGAGATAGCACGTATGAGGAGAGGTTAATGAGATTACCGCCACACTTGCCAAATTTTATACTTGTGCCGTTAATAATCGCAGGCTTTTTAATATGTGCAAGTTGGCTTGCATACATGAATCATGATGTTGCAAGGTTCTATTGATGAAAGACAAAGCGAATTCAATTGATCTTGCATTATACAATGCTCTTCGCTATGAAGAAGCCACACTCAAGTATTCAGAGGATGCTGACAAGCAGTGGGATATTAATGAAGCAGAAAAACAAACCGTGCTTAAATGGATGGCCAACAGGATGACTGATATAAAGGATAGACTATGAAAAAGGTTTGGAGTGTTACTATATGTGGTAAGAACGATTGCGTTAGCATGACAGATGCTGAAGCAAATATGATAGCACTAAAGTACGGCAAGCATATTGCAATGTATGACATGACAAAACGACATGGTGTGAAGCCGGAGTATTTGCACAAGCAGACACGTTACGAACAACGTGAATGGGCAGATCGCGGCGTAAGTTTCAGCAAAGGTGTGAAGACTGGAAGTTTTGGAGGAGCGGCACCTGTGAACTGGACATATGACGACTTAATCAACGTAAATTTGGAGGCACTAAATGGTTAAATACCCAGACGATATTACACAAGCAGTTATTAAAGATTCTTTAACTAAAGGAATTGTGGAACTTGAATTCCAAAAAGCAGATGAAACAATTAGAAAAATGAAAGCAACACTACAGGAAAGCATAGTGCCACATACTGTTACTAAAAAAGACAAAGAGCCAAACACAGAGATTTGTATTGTTTGGGACACAGACCTCAGCCAATGGAGAAGCTTTCGTTGGGATCGACTTAAAACATTTAAGGAGACCAGTTGAGCAATAAAGAAGAACTGATACAGTTTGAAGGAACAGTCATTGAACTTCTCCGTGGAGGAGTCTTTAAAGTTGAGATTACAGAACCCAAGCACACAGTAACCGCACAGATTAACGGAAAAATGAGAATGCATAAGATTAAAGTTCTACTTGGAGATACAGTAGAACTAGAGGTATCTCCGTACGACATTTCTAAAGGTCGTATTACCCGTCGAAGATAAGTACAAGTCAAGGAGAAACTGATGTTAAAAAAATTTATTACTAGTAGACTAGAAGAACGTACTTCTTTAGACGGTGCAATTCTAATAGCAGTAGGCATAATTGTTCTTATTGCAGGGCCATTTGCTAAACTAGCCGCCTATGCTGCCATTGCATACGGTGCATGGACGATATACAAAAAAGAAAAATAATGAAAAGCCGAATATATTTTGTTAATTTACCAAAATATGAAGCAGATACAATACCACTAGGAATTGCAATACTACAAGGAGTTGCAATTAAATGTGGGTTTGATGCTGACTTCACAGATTTTAATCTTGAACTTGATCAAGCAAAAGGATCAAGCAGTGCCTTATTGAACATATGGAGTAGTGATCTTAAAGGCAATTTGAAATACAGTGAAGTAAAAAAATACTTTGTAATGTGTGATAAAATTATTGATAAAATTATTGCTTATAATCCTCAATACATAGGATTAAGTTTTTTCTCAAACTATAGTTTTACTTACGGAAATGCTTTTTTAAAACGCCTTAAAACAAGAAAATGCAAAAGTAAAATAATTGTTGGTGGACCAGGGATAAGTCGAGCTAACCCAAAAAGTATAGAAGCATGGTATAACAATCGGTTAGTTGACTATTATGTGATCGGCGACGGCGAAATATGTTTAGAGAAAATACTTAAAAATGAATTGCCTTATGCAGGTGTAAACAATAGAGATCATTTGCCGATCCCACGCATGGATGACTTACCTTATCCAGATCTCAATGGTTTTGAACTGTCTAGATATCCTCAGATGTTTAATAAAAGAACTGTTGCCATTGAAGGCAGTAGAGGTTGTGTAAGAGACTGCGGATTCTGTGATATAAAAGTATTGTTTCTAAAATATAGATACAAAACTGGTAAACGTCTGTTTAACGAAATAATGCACAGTGTGAAAAATCACGATGCGTATACTTTCTGGTTTACTGACAGTTTGGTAAATGGTAACCAAAAAGAATTTAGAATAATGTTAAATCTTTTAGCAGACTACAATCGGACAGTGCCAAAAGAAAACCAAGTTACATGGACAGGGCAGTATATTGTTCGTCCACAGAAACAGTATATCAAAGAAGATTTTAGAATGCTTGTTGATTCTGGTTGTTTTACATTGGCCACTGGTATTGAAAGTTATAGCGAAAGTGTAAGAAAAGAACTTAGTAAAAATTTTAGCAATGATGATATACGTTGGTTCTTCCAACAGTGTCAGAACTATGGTATAAGTTTGTTTATAATGATGGTAATTGGATATCCAACTGAAACTGAGCAAGATTTTCAAGATACAATGAGCTTCTTTGATGAATTTGAACATCTAGCCGACGACAACACTATTACAGGTGTACAGCTAGGGCACACAATGATTCTAATACCAGGCACACCTGCATGGAAAAAACAACAAGAATATGGAATAACCTATCAAGAAGGGTTAACAAATGTTAGTAAAAACAATACATGGAAAAATAAGAATAGTAATCTAAAACTTAGAATGAAACGTAGACTTCTTGCACAAAAGAAAGCATTGCAAAAAGGGTTTGGAATACGAAGCATGGATGAACATATGCATATGTTTAAAAGGTGGATGCATGACGTGTGATTTGGTCATTGATCTTGAGCATGACACAACCACTGAACCAGTTCAAACAAGAATTACTTTTAACGATTTAGAACTTTATACTGGACCACTAAGTGGTAACCAATCACGGATGTATTTTTCTACTCCAAGTTATACAGATCATAATAGTTTAAAAGTCTATCTACTGAACAAATCAGATGAGGACGGGACACAAGTTGATACTGCAGGATTAATCTTACGAGATACTTTTATAAATGTAAAAAGCATATTAGTAGATAAAAGAAAATTAAAATATATGTTGTTTGATAAAGGATTAATTTTAACAAATGATGGTGCAAGTGTTAAATACAGTACATACTTGTCAAGTAACGGGTATTATGAAATTTGTTTTGCATTACCAATTAAAAAGGTATTACAAGAGTACTATAGCACGTTCAGTTATACAAACAATAGAGATGTGCAAAAAGATATAGAAGATATTGACAAGTTATTGTTAGATTTTGAGGAGGAGCAATGTTAAAAGTAACTGACAAAGCAACAGAATACCTAAAGTCAGTGACTCCAGAAGGTGACTATGTTACACTTGGTGTAAAAGGTGGTGGTTGCAGTGGCTGGACATATGTTTGGGACCATAAATCCAAATGGCCAGATGTAAAATGGAGCGAGCCTATAAACGATATTCTAGTTGTTGATCCAGTTTGCGAAATGTTTGTACTAGGTTGCACAGTTGACTGGGTAAACGAATTAGGCGGCAACTATCTAAAAATAATAAATCCAAACGCCGTTGCCTCATGTGGTTGCGGAGAAAGTTTTGCAGTATGAGCAATTGTTTTCACCTAGCAGTAGAAGCTGGTGACTTAGAGATTACTAGACAATGGTATGTTGATGTACTGGGTTGCGAATTAGACATGTCAGAAGAGGGCAAGTGGCAGGATATAGACTTCTTTGGTAACGAACTTACACTACACAGTTCAACACCAAGAGAAACCAAAGGCCCTGAACGTAGTAGACATCATGTAGATATGGGAGCAGTATGTGTTCCGCATTTTGGAATACATCTCAATGATGATGACTTTGTTAGAGTACGGGCAAGTGTAAAAGCAAATGGCGGATTCCTTGACAAACCTTACATACGTTTTGAAGGTACTGATTATCAACAAGAAACATTTTTTGTTGAAGATCCAAATTACAATGTGTTAGAGATCAAGCAGATGGCCAAAGGGCATTTAGGTATAGATAAATAAGTGCATGGCACAGCAAACTATAAATTTAGGTACCTCAGCCAATGACGGCACAGGTGATAATCTACGTTCAGCAATGGACAAAACCAATGACAACTTTACAGAACTCTACGGAGCAAATAGTGTAAGTTCAAACATTGCGTTGAGCGGAAACACTGTTTCAACCTATGCTACAAATCAAGATTTAATACTTGGACCAAACGGCACAGGACAGATACGTATTGCAAGTAACATTATACCAGATGTAAACAACACCCGATACATTGGTAATGCAAATGTACGTCCATTAGTAATTTATGTTGGTACTGGTGGTATCAATGTATCTAATAATTCGACTATTGAAACTAATGGTCAAATTTATATTAACGGAAATGCAGACGTAGTAGGCTTACTTGACTGTGATAATTTTAACACTTCAGGAGCCGCTGAAGTTGTTGGCAATATCAGTTGTGGTAATCTAAGTACACCTGGTGCAATGAGTGTTGGTACAAATTTTGGAACACTTGCAGGAAACATTACTGCGGTGGGCGGTAGTGTAACTGGTTCGGTTAGTATGATTATGCCAACTTATGCAAACAATACTGCACGAGACAGTGCTATACAAAGTCCTAGTGCAGGCATGACCATATTTAAAACTGATATAGCAAAACTACAGTTTTACGATGGCGCCCAATGGCGTACTATCACTTCAACTTAACCTTTATAATGCCATAAATACTCATAACAGTATGTTAGAGGAAACCCATGGCACAACAAACAATTAATGTAGGCGCAACTGCCAATGATGGTACTGGAGATGGTATCCGTACTGCTTATATCAAATGTAATGATAATTTTAAAGAATTGTACGACACTACTATTACTCCAACAAGTGTACCAAACGGAACCTCAAATTTAAGTGTTGCAGACAGTGCAAACGTTACTATATCAATTGCAGGAAGTGCTAACGTAGTTAATTTTGCAGGTACTGTTTCAGAATTTACTGGTAATATTTCTGTTACCAGAGACATTGCTATAGCAAATAGTTTAACAGTAACACAAGATGTAACCATTGGAGATCAACTAGTTGTTTCTGGATCATTTGGATCTAATGTACTTCCAGACACAAATAACACGAGATATCTCGGCAATGCTACACTAAGATTTGCTCAAGTGAACAGTGTGCTGATGAATGCAACAGGAAATATAACCAGTACTGCTAATATCTCTGGTGCTAATATCATAGCTACACGAGATGTTATAATTGCAGGACAACATGTCACAACTGGAAACGTAACATCATCTGGAAACATAAGTGGTGGCAATCTACTAACAGGTGGCAGAGTTGTTGCAACTGGCAATATAGTGTCAAGTGCAAATATTGCAGGACTGAATTTATTAACCACTGGTGCTGGAAATGTTGTTACTGCTGGATTTTTTAAAGGTGATGGTGGATTTTTATCCAACGTTACGGCGGCTTCAAACGTAGCGGTAACACAAATTGCAAACGGCACAACAGTTGTAGGTATAAGCGGTGCAGGTGGTAATGTAGAAATCACATCAGGTGGTGTACTAACCGCTCAAACAAACGGCACAAACTTTGATGTTATCAAACCACTTACAGTGACTGGCAATATTACCACTAACGCCGCAGGTAATATATCAGGTGGTAATTTACTCACTACAGGTAGAGTTGTTTCAACAGGTAATGTAGTATCAAGCGGAAACGTATCAGGTGTAAATTTCTTAGGCAACGGTAGTTTCTTAACAGGAATTAATGCCGCTGCTATTACCAACGGCACAAGCAGTGTTACAGTTGCCAGTGGTGCCGCTACAACAGTTGTAGTTGCTGGCACTACTAGACTTACAGTAGGTGCAACAGGAACCACTGTCGACGGTGTAATGACTGCGACAGGAAATATAACTGCTACAGGTAACGTAGCAGGCGGTAATTTAAAAACAGGTGGGGCAGTAATTGCAACAGGTGCTGTTACTGGCGCAACACTAGCAGGTAACGGTTCAGCTATTACTGCATTAAATGGAACAAATATTGCATCAGGTACAGTAGCGGCGGCTAGAGTCGCAACATTAAATCAAAGTACAACAGGAAGTGCGGCGACATTAACAACTGCAAGAGCAATTGCACTTAGCGGTGATGTTGTTGGTACTGCCAACTTTGATGGTAGTGCACCGATAAGCATTGCAACAACAATTCAGGCAAACAGTGTTGCCCTTGGAACTGACACCACAGGCAATTATGTCGGCGCAGGTGCAGTAGCAGGAACAGGACTAAGTGGTTCACTTAGTGCAGAAGGTGGTACATTTACTGTAACATCAAACGCCACAAGTGCTAATACAAATTCAACTATAGTAGCACGAGACGGCTCAGGAGACTTTAGTGCAGGTGTTATAACTGCAACTGCTACACAAGCAAGATATGCTGATATCGCAGAAAACTATCTAGCAGATCACGAGTATTTGCCAGGGACTGTTGTAACAGTTGGCGGTGTATATGAAATAACAGAATGCGGACTTGGTGATTATCCTGTAGGAGTTATATCAACTGATCCTGCATATCTTATGAACAGTGAACTTACATCAGGCTTACCAGTAGCATTAGTTGGTAGAGTTCCAGTAAGAATTTTTGGATCAGTACAAAAAGGACAAAAAGTCTACAGTGATATTATGGGAAGAGCAAGTAAAAACTCTGAAGGATCACTAGTTGGTGTATCATTAGAAGATAATGCAGACGAGGGTGAAAAGCTCGTTGAATGTATGCTAAAGGTATAAAAAATGGCACAACCAGTATGGGTAACACCCGCAGGTGATCTTGGAACCATAGCAGAAAATTTATTTTTTAACGTAACAGTTGTCGCTACAGATCCAGATGGCGGTTCTCCTACATATAGTTTAATTGCCGGTAGAGTCCCAGAAGGTATACAAGTTTCAACAAATGGAACAGTAGAAGGTGTGCCACAAGCATATGTTAGTGTCAAAGGGACTCCAACAGAAGTAAGCGAAAATGTAACAAGTACCTTTGCTATAAGAGCAACTTCTCCAGATGGATTATCAATAAACGATAGAACATTTAGCTTAACAGTCACTGGACAAGATATACCACAGTTTACAACTGCCGCAGGTAGTCTTGGCACATTTTTTGATTGTGATAATGTAAATATTACAATAGGATTCACAGACTCTGACCCAAATGATACAGTGGTGATAGATATAGACAATGGTGAATTGCCTCCAGGTTTGACTATTAATGCCACAACAGGTATTATATCAGGACATATTAGTCCAGTTAGCAATTTGCCTGATGATGCAACTTCAGGATATGATGCAAGTGCATTTGACTTATATCCGTTTGATTTCTCACAACGTAGCATTAATAAAAATTACGAATTTACATTACGTATTAGCGATGGAAAAGATCAAAATTTAAGAACATTTACAATGTTTGTTGTAAGCAGAGATAGCCTTACAGCTGACACCACTGATTTTACTGCTGATAGCGAAGTGCTGACTGCTGATTTATCACCAAAAAGTACTCCATATATTACCAATTATCCGCCAGCTGAAACAAATCCAACAGTATTAGCAGGCACAATTGGTACATTCCGACATGATAACTATTTTGCATATCAACTGCTTGGCTTTGATTGTGACGGAGACGCATTTGAATTTGAGATTGAACTAGGTGACAGTGCGGACATACCACCAGGTTTAACATTCGATCGGACAACAGGGTGGTTAACAGGATTTTTTCCTGACCAGGGTGCAACTGAAGTCACGTATGAATTTGATATAACTATCTACAAGAAAAATAATCATCAAATCGTAAGCACGCCTTACAAGTATTATCTTACACTAGTTGGCAATATTGAAAATAGTGTCGATTGGCTTACTGGCACATTAATTCCAAATCGACCAATAGGAGATCCTATCTATAGTTTGGGCACACTTAACAATGGTGATGTCAGTACATTGGCAGTTAAAGCGACCAACCCCACCGGAAGATTATTGCTTTTTAAACTAGGAGCATTTAATTTAGATAATAAATTGCCACAAGGTTTAAGCCTCTTAGAGAGCGGAAATATTGCTGGCAGGGTAAGTTTTAATACCTTTACATTTGATAGCGGCACAACAACCTTTGACAAAGATGTTAGCACACGACTTAACCCAGATGAAACAACATTTGATAAAGCATTTGATTTTACTGTAACAGCTTATAGTGCAGATGGGTTAGTCAGTATTAACAGACGTTTTCGTATTACTATAGATAGAGCTTATAATTCTCCGTATCAAGGTTTGTATATTAAAGCAATGCCAGATCAACAAGACAGAAGTTTTGTTAACAGTTTATTACAAGATACTGATATTATTGAACCTGAAAGACTATACCGAGCTGATGATCCCTACTTTGGCGTGGCGACTGATGTCAGTTACACTCATGCATTCAGTCTTGATACTGCAAACCTAGATGAATATCTCCATGCACTTAGTAAAAATCATTTCAGAAAGAAACTAATATTAGGTGATATAAAAACAGCACAAGCATTAAACACAGACGGTTCAGTAGCTTATGAAGTTGTGTACAGTGAAGTTGTTGATACTGGTGTCAACAAACTTGGAGCGTCGCCTCCGCAGAGTATTACTTTACCTTACCCGGCGACTGTATACGGAGCAACCTATCAACAAGTTGAAGTTGAATTTGAAGAACCGCAAGTGTATGATAACAAATTTCATAAACTAGAAGCAGGCGAACTGAATACTTTAGCACACAGGACTGCACTATCAGAGTTTCCGCCGTTTGAAACTCCTAAAAAAGCACTTGCAGTAAAGGCCGCTGAAAATCCAAATTGGCATCAACAGGCAAAAGATATGAGTTTGCTTACCACTGTTGCAAGTCAAATGTCAGCCACATGGAATCAACAAGAGATGCCGGGTAACCCAGCTGGCACAAAAAAAGATGTAGCTTTTGAATGGAAGCCAGAAAATAACTGTCTGTATACACAAAATGAAACTGCAATTTTTAACAAGTTTTTTCCAGATCCTGATAACTATGACAGTTCAAAAATAATATGGTGTGAGTATCTATTAGGAGAGTTTGATGATGGCACACCTAAATATCATGTAGCACCTTTTGCAGTAATTTGTGAACCTGCAGGCGAAGACTATGTTTACATAACAGTTAGAGGCACACTAAATAAGCCAGATGCTGGCCTTGACGGTCAGGCAAATCTAGTGCAAAGCCCTTTTGGTTTTGGTACTGGATTAGTAGCACAAGGATTTAACAAAGTATTTGTAGGAATGGGCACCGGACTAACAGGACATGATCGACCTAACAGTGCTAGAACATATACAATTCCAGGACAAACACTTATCAATGCACTCACTAACACATCACGTACAAAAATACGTATTGGCGGACACAGTTTAGGAGCTGCAGTGACAACATCAGTTGCGGCATTAGCAGCCACAATGAATAAGTTTGAAATAATAGAAGCTTATCCTACTGCTGGTCCTCAGATGGGTAATGAAAAACAAGCGGAATGGTTTAAGACATTGACTACCACTACTGGTATTAGTGTTAACGATAATTTTACACGTATTATAAACAGAAGTCCAACAGGACAATGGAACGATATTGTTCCTAAACTGCCAGGCTACACACCAGTTGGTGAAGCAATATATTTTAATGCAAGGTATCTTGGAAAATTTGGTCTTTTTGGTGATGTTGGCCGAAACCATCAAATATGTGGTGCGTATGCTTATGCAATAAGATTTCCAGATGACCCATATAATCCGGCAAATGCAGAACCAAACCCGCCCATTGACTTTCCTAAAACACAAGCATATGGATTCAACTTACCTCAACATCTACAAAGATTACATGCAAAATTCAATGATCTCAGAGACGGGTATCGTAATGTAAGTACTGGTAGTACAACTGTAACAACTGTGTACCCAAACAGTTTAGTAAACATGAGAGATAGAGTTGTTGATATAGTTGGACAAACAAGCACAGTTTTACCAACATGGATGAAGTCAAAGCAAACTGATGGCCGAGTATTAGGATTTACTAAAGCATGGGTTATTGCATATGTCAATCCTGGCGAATCCGATCGAATAAGTTATAATATAAGAACAAAATTTGGTGAAATTTTAAACAGAATTAATTTTGTTAGCGATAGATATATTCTAGATAACCAACTTACTGCAAATTGGGTTGTAAATGCAGATAGCACAGATGGTGGTGGTTGGAATCCATCACCGCCACTTAGCACAACCTTTAATGCAAATCAGACTACCAATCCTACCAGTTCCGGGAATGCCACAACATTTGATGCCAATGCAACAAGATTTACATCACCTTCTGATGCATACGGCAAGACAGACAAATACGACAAGTATCTTGTGTATCCAGCAAATACTATCTTAGGTTCTGCAGATAGTACTAATACTATAACACATGAAAGTAGTGGAAACATTACAATCGATCAAAGCCTTGAAAACTATTACGGACCTTATTATCTTTTTGGAACAAGTAATAGTGGATTTACATTAGGAACAAAAGGTTATTTTTACCCGTTATATACTGTAAGAAGTGAAGCTGACGCGGCTGATACCGGAACCGGAAGTGCAACATTAGGAAATGGGACTAGTCATATACACACGTTTGATGAATTTCCAAATATACAGTTCTACATGCCAAATAGCAGTATGAATCACGGGGAAGCAATTAAACCAGATATGCCAGAATATATATATACTGGCAACTTAGGCCCAATGGCTACAGTCGTAGCCGACACTACACCACCAGTTACAAGTACTACTCCATCTTCACCAAGTGTCCCATCTTCACCAAGTTATGGTGGCGGAACCAGTAGTGGAGGATCATCAGGAGGTGGCTATAGTAGCTCAAGTAGCAGTAGCAGTAGCAGTAGCAGTAGCAGTAGCAGTAGCAGTAGCAGTTACAGTTATTAATGCTACACAACGCAATATGATAAATATAAAGACATAAACAGAGAGATTATAATATGGCAAGCAGTATTAATCCAAATAACATAGATACAACCTATCCAGTAGCTGGACAGGACAATGACAGTCAAGGATTTCGTGATAATTTTACAAACATAAAAAGCAATTTTCAGTTTGCAGAGACTGAAATTGATGACTTGCAGGCAAAAGGGATTTTTAAAAGTGCATTAACTGGTACTACATTAGACAATGATATGGCTGGTGCAGTAATCAAAAATGCAAAGTTACAAGCAACCAGAGACACAAGAATTGCCTTAGGATCTGTTACAGGTTCTACTGCTATTGATTATAGTGCAGGTAACTGGTATACAGTAACCACAAGTGGATCAATCACACTAGCATTTTCAAATATTCCAAGTGCAGGCAATCAAGCATATATCACAGTGACAGTCACTGTTGCAAACATTGCACATACTATGACACTTCCAAGTGCAGTAGGAAACGGAGCAAGTGCAAAGAGTATTGTTGGCATACAAGGTATTGCCTCAAACGTAATCACTTTTGCAGAAACAGGGACATACGAATTTCAGTTTCATACAGATGACGGCGGAACAAGTATATTCATAAGTGAACTAACACGTCCAAGAGACACATTGACTAATCCAATTAAACTTACAGGTTCAGAAGACTTGGCCGCATCAGGTGCAGCCAGCCTAACAAAAACTGCAAGTTTCTTTACAACCGGTGGAGCAGAGACAGCCACACTAGCCGCAGGAGTGGAAGGGCAAGTAAAAGTATTTGCATTTGTAGCAGACGGTGGTAATATGGTTATTACTGTTACCAACGCAGGTTGGAAAGCATCAGGCACAGGTACTATTACATTTACTGATATAGGCGAAGCAGCCACAATGATGTACATCAATAGCAAATGGTACTGTATTGGAAACAACGGCGCCACATTTGCATAAAGAGCAAAATAATAATTGACATACCAACTCCTTTGCTGTATAATTACTGAGTAAAGGAGTTTTTTAATGAAAATAGATCTAAACAAGTATAAAGAATTTGTAGACGCAGTTACCAGTGAACAAAGCAAAGATAATGATGTGTTTGTAAACAATTGGAACGAACTGAACAAAGATGTTGACATGCCACGACTACTCACTGCAAGTTGCGGACTTGGTGCAGAAGCAGGTGAGTTTACTGAAATTGTTAAGAAGTGTATATTTCAAGGCAAGCCAATGAACGAAGACAATATCTACCATATGAAACGTGAACTCGGAGATGTAATGTGGTATTGGATGCAAGGTTGTATGGCACTGGATGTTGATCCAAACATTATAATACAAATGAACATTGACAAACTTAAAGCACGTTACCCAGGTGGTGACTTTGATGCACACTACAGCGAAAATAGAGTTGACGGTGATATTTAATGGAACATCCGTTAATTAATGATATAGGTAAATTAGACGAACAAGAACTTATGGATAAAATTACGGAATTAAACGGTAAATTAACTATTGCTATGAGAATGGGAAATAGTAGTCTTATCAACCAAGTGCAGATGGCCCTTTCGACCTATCGAAATAAGTTGTCAGAGAAACATGCCGAAGCACGTAACAAAGATGACAAGTTTGAGGATAAAATAGATATATCATGAGTTTTGTACGAATAGGTTTTAGTCCAACATTTACTGCTGGCATACACTTCGACAGTGGTGTAATCATGAATACGTATAGTGTCGATTTACAAATGATAACCAAGTCAATGAATACAATCGATCATAATGTAGCACTTGAAAGATGCAAGTATATTATTTACGAACAATTTTCTGACGCAATTATACTTGGAAACGATCATAAAAATCTTGGTAAAAAATATCAAGATGTTGGATTCCGTACAATTATTTTACCTGATGAGCCTGCTGATCAGTTGACAGGTTTAGCATTGTATTGTAAACTACAAGCAGTTACAGAAGACGTGTTAGACATCTTAGATATCAGTCTTAGAAGCACAATGGGCGGCGGAATAAGTTATTTACATCATGACGAAGAAACTGTTGGACCATATGAAAAAGCAGGATGGTGGACCGACGCAGGACCAAGTTGTTGTACCAGTGTAACTTCGAGGAAAAAAATAGTTACACTAAACAATCCAACATGGAAAAGTCTTGATTTAGATTGGGACATTGGTGAAACAGAAGACACAGTAATCGAAATAAAACTTGAAAAGAAACAAGACAAAGCTGAAAACTTAGGCGAAAACGTGGTAGAATTTAAACCTAATGATAAAAAATAAATTTGGCGAAATAGTATATAACATTGAAGATGTAGTTGATTTGATTATGAAACAACAAACTACTGCTGGCATCACTGTGGATAGCACTGTGCAACTAAACAACACATCTCCAGAAACAGACGTATCCTTAAGTGTTGATGAATATGATATGATGAATCAAAAGCAATGGCTCATGCCTGAAGAATACAAACGTATGGATATTGCACAACATGTAATCGATTGTTGTAAAACTACACCAGAGATACAACGTGCAGGTCAAGAACTGTTGATGTTTCAAGAACGCAATTTATTTAATTTACTAAAGTATTTAAAATATCTAGTAGATACAATGCGAGCAAACAATATTATTTGGGGTGTAGGCAGAGGTTCAAGTGTTGCAAGTTATGTACTATATCTACTGGGCGTTCATAAAATTGATAGCATGTATTATGATTTAGACCCTAAAGAATTCCTTAGATAAATATAATATACGTACATAATAGGAGTATTATATGGCAACAAAACGCACATACCGAAGTTCACAAGGAAAAACAGTGGATCTCGGTGCATTATTATTGCAAAATGAAACAGTACGAGCTGTTGGTAATATGGGTGTCAATGCTAGAGGTGATAGAATTGATAATAGGAATATCGTAGTTGATAGTAAAGTTCAACAAACAAAAAGGCAATACAACAAACAGATAGGTCCGCAAGATGAGATACCACAAACCACTGCATCTTCAATTGCAGATATTATTCCGAAAGCATCTATTGCACCTGATCCGTATAAACTGCAAACAAGCAATGCCAGAGAAGACAAAGCATTTAAAGAAACAAGACGTGCTAAAAATCCTAAAGTTGCTAAGATTACGTCACCAAACCCAGTACAGACTCCAGTAGTAGAAGAAAAAGTACTTGATATAGAAGTAACACCAGAACCAGTTGTTGCACCAACTCCGAAAGGAGGATTAGCTGATGCTATAGCAAGAGCAAAAACAATTAAACAAGAATCAATGAAAACCCCAAGACAACAAGCACAGGAAAAAGCAGGAGTACAAAAAATATAATGGCTACAGTAAACTATGATGCATACAGAGTTAATAGAGAAACATTTAGAGCTTTAAGAGATGACGTTATCGTCGAAGAAATGGCCTTTAAAGAGAGAAAACTTGCCAGTGGTTTGATACTGCTTGATGATGATGCCAAAGGACATGGCATACGACCACGTTGGGGCAAAGTATATGCAATCGGCCCAGAACAAGTAGACGTAGTACAAGGGCAATGGATTATGGTAGCACATGGCCGGTGGACCAGAGGCGTGAAAATACAAGACGGTAACGAAGAAACTATTATACGTAAAGTCGATAACAAAGATATTCTACTGGTTACAGATCAAGATCCTGGAATAGACGAAACCCTTGCTGATGCAATCGACATTTATCAAAGGTAGTATAGAAAATTGGGTAAACACACTCAGTGAACAGTATGAAGTTTTAGGAATAATTAACTGCGATTATTACAAACCAGATAGTATTGACCTTTACAATAAAATTAAGGAATGTTATCGCAAAATATTTACTCCGTCACAACGTATAATATTTACACTGACAAAAGATTATCATAAGCAATACCGTCCAGTAATCATGCTTCAAAGCATACAAACTATGCTTAATGAAATAGATATAAGCAATAGCTTTGTTTCTATTATCAGTACAAATCCAAACTTACACAGAGACTACGATTGGATAATAAAGAATATTACTACAGATCCAATACCTGTACATCTATACAAAGCAATTGGCAAATATAAAAATAGTCAGACATCCAATGATGGTTATCAAAAGTTCAATGGGTTTGGTAATAACAGCAACATTGCTAATGAAATGTCTGACCGTGAAAAACATTTGCTATTAGATAGTAAAATCTTTTGTATACTTCCTTGGGTAAGTCAATATGTAACACAAGACAATGGAGTAAAACCTTGTTGTCATTTTAGCAGTTACGAAGCATTAGGTAGTGCCAAACATAGTACACTAAAAGAAGTATGGAATAATTCAAACACACGCCAACTTAGACTCGATATGATAGCAGAAAAACCAATTAAGTCATGTCGAACTTGCTATATCAAAGAACAGAATTACAAAGACAATACTAGTTTCCGAATTGAGTATAACCGCAAATGGCTTAGACATCATAATTTAGTAGCAAAAACAAAAAAGGACGGTAGTGTCAATAAATTTGATTTAAAACAAATTGTATATAAGCCAAATAATCTCTGTAATCTTCAGTGTCGAATGTGTAATATAAATGATTCAACCAGTTTTTATCTTGTTGAAAAAGCGATTGGCAATAATCCAATTGGACCAGCTCTAAAACGAAATAATCCTAATCTACTCCAACAGTATATGCAACATGTTGATTCGGTAGAACAAGTGTCGTTTGAAGGTGGTGAACCATTGATGATGCAAGAAACATATGACTTTGTTGATAAATTAGATGAGCATAAACGTCACGACGTGTCTTTGCAATATATCACAAACATGACCCACACAGGACTAGGAAACCGCAGTGTATTTGATCTGTGGCGCAAATTCAAAAATATTAGCATCTTTGCAAGTCTTGATGGCGAGTATAAACGTGGTGAATATTTACGTCCTGGAAGTTATCAATGGCAACAGGTTATAGATTTTAGACGCCAAATGATTGAGCAACGTCCAGATATATTCTTCAGTATACATTCTACCTTAACAATAATAAATGCACTACATATGCCAGATTTTCATCGCAATTGGGTCGAACAAGGATTAATAAATGCTGAAAATTGGATAGTAAACACACTTATTGATCGCCCTTATTTAAAGGTAACAAGTGCTCCTTCTTTTTTAAAAGATAAAATTAAAGCAAAGTATGTTAAACATTTAGAATGGCTACGTCCTCGTGATCCCAATGGCAAAAGTACCAGTGGGTATATAAGTATACTACATGCACTTGAAATTGATGATCAATTTGATCCACAGTTGTTTTGGAAAGAAATTGAACTTAGAGATAGATATCATAGTGTAAAACTGTTAAATACTTTTCCAGAACTTAGTGGGTTGCAACAATGAATACTATAGGAACTATTGACTGTGATCTCTATGGAGACAATTTTTCTGAACTATACTTTGCAATAAAGGAGTTGCACAAAGAAGTATACTTACCAAACGATCAAATTGTTATAATATCTACCTACGATTATTACAAACAATCACATGGGTTACTATTAGAAAGCATACAAAAAATCGTTAATGATGTTGACATTAGCAATTGTTTTATACTTTTTAAAACAACCAATAGCAACATTATAGAAGAATACGCCTATGTATTAGATAACTTTAGCCACGATCCAACGCCATTTGAGATAGAAATTATTGTTGGTGAATTCATACTTCATCCTGCTGGTATAATTCAACCTTATACCAAAAGCAACAATATACACCATTATAGTGATACTATTGCAAATCTAACTAAAGAACAAAGAAAGTTACTGTTTACAAGCAAGAATTTTTGTATACTACCTTGGATAAGTCTGATGGTAGGAACACGGAGTGACGTTGCTCCTTGTTGTGTTTATCGTGGTGTTACCGGAGACTGTAGTAAAGATAGTTTAGAAGATATATGGAATAACAAAGAAAACCAAAATATAAGAACTACAATGCTAGATGATAACCCAGTAACTGGCTGTACTAGATGTATAAAGGTGGAACATCTTGGACAATCAAGCACCAGACAACAGATGAACAAAATATTTGGACACCATATAGACCAAATATATCAAGGCGCCACACCTGATTTTAATTTAAAGTATATTGACAGTAGATTTAATAATCTCTGTAATCTAAGTTGCAGGAGTTGTGACCATGTTAGCAGTAGCAGTTGGCATGCTCCTAGTGTAGAAATTGGATTAATTGATAAGGACACACCTGTTTTTTTTAAGGCAGGTCGTAGCAATACAGATCTGTATGATCAAATATTTCAACAATTGGATAACCTTGATAGAGTATATTTTGCCGGCGGCGAACCACTTATTATCAATGATAATTATAAAATTCTAGATGAACTCAGCAACAGAGGACGTTACGATGTAGAACTAATTTATAATACAAACATGACAAAATTTAAACTTAAAGGTCGTAGTATATTTGATGCATGGAAAAACTTTAAGAACATATCCATTGGTGGTAGTCTTGACGCAGAAGGCCCAAGAGGCAATTACCTACGTACCGGTACTGTTTGGGAAGACGTAGTTGAGTTTAGACAAGAAATGATAAAACAAAGGCCTGATATAGATTTTCATGTAAGTGCTACTACAAGTATTATTAATGTGCTACATGTTCCTGATTTTCATAGAAGTTGGATAGAAAAAGGGTTGATAGAACCTTACCAATTTAATATACAAACATTGTTTAATCCACCCTGGTTGAATATCGAAAGTGCTCCGCAATATCTTAAAGATCAAATAAGAGAAAAGTATACCAGACACTTAGAATGGTTACGTTCAATTGATACCGAAGGCAGAGCTACTTTTGGTTTTCAAAGTATCTTAGAGCAAATTAAGACAGATCAAGAATTTGATCCACAGTTATTTTGGAACAACATACTTCCTCTAGACAAATATTATAATGCAAATCTTTTAGATAGTTTTCCAGAACTGGTTGACTTACCAAGATAATCCTTATATAATATGTATAACTTAGGAGTATTAGATGAAGCAACTGTGGACTGAAAAGTATAGGCCCAATGACATTGATGGATATGTGTTCCGCGATGCAGAACAAAAAGCACAAGTAAAAACTTGGATAGATGAAGGTGCTATTCCGCATTTGCTATTCAGCGGTGCACCTGGTGTAGGTAAAACCACACTGGCAAAAATACTAATCAAACAACTTGAAATAGATGACTTTGATGTGCTAGAAATAAATGCATCAAGAGAGAATTCAATTGACACAATACGCGATAAGATAACAGGATTTGTACAAACAATGCCATTTGGTGACTTCAAGGTTGTACTGTTAGATGAAGCTGACTATATATCGCCAAACGGACAAGCGGCACTGCGTGGAGTTATGGAAACGTATCATGCAAGTGCAAGATTCATACTAACTTGCAACTACCCAAACAGAGTTATTCCAGCATTGCATAGTAGATGTCAAGGCTTTCATATTGAGAAAGTGGACAAAACAGAGTTTACTGCAAGAATTGCCACTGTGCTGGTTGCAGAGAATGTTGAACTTGATATTGAAACATTGGACACATATGTACGTAGCACTTATCCAGATCTACGTAAGTGTTTGAACTTGTGTCAGATGAATAGCACAGATGGTAAACTTGCAAACGTCAAAGGTGATGAAGGCGGCTCAGATGATTGGCGTGTTGATGCAGTCAACTTGTTCAAAGCAGGCAAGATAGTAGAAGCAAGAAAACTTATGTGTACAACTGTGCGTCCAGAAGAGATGGAAGATGTGTTTAGATGGATGTATGATAACTTAGAATTATTCAGTACAACTCCAGAAGGACAAGACAGTGCCATAATGGCAATACGTACAGGACTGGTTAATCATAGTTTTGTAGCAGATCCAGAAATTAATCTAAGTGCAACAATGGTAGAGCTTTCGCAGATCAATGGATGAAGTAATGCTTTGGGAGTATAGAAAAACTTTGGTAAAGTGGATATGCATAAACAATTACTCACCACGCGAGGCTAGACTGTATATTATGAGGGCAATATAATGGGTGAAGTATTAGTGTTTAAACCAAAAGAAACAGTGCATATATTAAAGTTTACTGCACCAAGACCTCTAAAAATGCGTAAGACCGGTAAGGAACGTATCAGTGTTGAGCTACACAAAGTAGATGAGTCGCACGGCATAGGTCAAGCATGGGTGCCGGCAACAAACAAACGTATGGCAAAAGATAAACTATCAGCTATGATTGAAGTATTAGAATTTTTAGACTAACCTTTTGCTACAAAAAGGTTGACATATCCTAATTTTATGCTATTATATACATAGTTAGAAAATAGGAGAGTCTAATGCGAAAGTTTTTACTAATTGTGTTTATTATGTTTCCGACTGTAACACAAGCACAAGAATTTTTTACTAACAATCCAAGCAAAGCAATCGAAGAGTTATCACAAAGGATGTATAAACACTATGAAGTTGATGATTCAATTAACGGATATATCTTAAACAAAATTAAATACGGTTTCAGTGTTATTGGACCAAGCGAAACAAACAGTGATACTCCTTCCAGCAAGTTTCCGCAACGTGTAAAAACATTCAAGCAAAAAGTTGTACTTAAAAACAAGAATAAAATGTACTGGAAGTTTCAACCTAATCAGTCATTTATAATAAATCCAAGCAATATTAATAATGGGATCACATACAAATCCTACAACAAGTTTGTTACAATCAAACACGGTAGCTTCACTGCAGGAGTTTCGTACACTTGGTAATAGAACAATTACATAGTACCTGGAATATACTGCCGACGCATGTAGTGGACGACGAGTTTACTGGATATGAAAGTGTGTATAGTGAACTGGATAAATTTGACAAAGCACAATATGATGCAGATCCACAAGGTACAATTGAAAAAGTGTACGACATATATCGAAGTATTGATCTTGTACCAATTGTTTATTTTACACACCGAGGGCTAGTCGAAGCAGTACGTAAGTTTAGTAAACTTAACTATAACAATGTTGATAACAGTAAAATTGGATTAGGCAACAACAGAGGACAAACAATCAATAGATTTCTGTTTCCTAACATGATGACCGCAGAGCCTAAAGGCAGAGGGTCAAACAGTCTACGTGATAGATTTTATGATGAACGTAAGTTAAAACGTGCAATCAGAATTTGTTTTGAATTTAGAACTGGCGATAGGTTGTTACGTCCAACACAGTTAAGAACTGCATTAGAATTAGTAACAGGAGAAAATGTTACTAACTTTAAAGCACAAAATGCCAAAGCAATAGCTGAGCATCTATGCCCTGTGTTATGGGGCAATGTCTATGATTACAGTTGTGGTTATGGTGGTAGATTATTAGGTATAGGCTCATCAAACTTCAAATACAATTATACCGGTGTTGAACCTAACACAGAAACAGTTCAATACCTAAACTATCTAAATGAAGTCATAGATGAAGCAACTGGCGTAAGAGGTACTATTGTACAGAGTGTAAGCGAAGAATATCAACCTGAGGATATAGACTTGGCATTTTCAAGTCCTCCTTATTTTAACTTGGAGAAGTATAGCAATGAATCAACTCAATGTATGGTTAGGTATAAAACTTTGGATGAATGGTTTGAAGGTTATGTTGTACCAACTATGGAAAATATTTACAGAGGGCTCAATAGAGAAGGAGTCTTCGCCACGAATATCGCCGACTATAAATCGTACGACAGAAAAGAGCCGTACGAAGTCACACAAAGATGGATACAAAATGCTGAAAGAATAGGATTCAAACATGTTGAAACTATTAAAATGATGTTGAATACACGTCCTGGTGTAGGTAACGATCGTAAACAAGGAAGAGAAAAATGGGAGGGTGTATATGTCTTTAGAAAGAACTAAGCCAACAGATTACATGAGGACTGTGCAGGACTATCCTGTAGAAGGTGTGAACTTTTATGATATAAACAGTTTGTTTGCACAACCTGCATGGAACCAAGTTGCCGCTGAATTATCAGTTGCAGTACAAACAAAATACAATCGCACAGGTGATCTTAGTCATGTGGTTGGTATTGAAAGCAGAGGCTTTGTTGTTGGTGCAGTACTGGCAAGTGTTATAGGCGTGCCTTTTATAATGGTACGTAAAAAAGGTTCTAAGTATCCTGGCAGTCTATTAGAAGAAACTTATGCACTTGAATATGGTGAAGATACACTAGTAATACAGGAAGGCATCCTTGGATACACAAACCGTGTCTTAATTGCAGATGATCTCGTTGCCACTGGCGGAAGTGCATTAGCAACCAAAAGGCTTGTTGAACAAACAGGTGCAACAGTAGTTGGCTTTGCAAGTGTACTAAACTTAGCATATCTAAATACTGATGACATGAAATCACAATTGTTAATAACTTCTGAGGAGATAACAAAATGACGGATGTTCGAGAACGTATGCGAGAACTGTGCCAGCCTATAGAGCAACAAATACTGATGTGTGATAACAAAGAAGATATTCTAATGATGGCGTGTGCTATGTTACAACATGTAAAAACTATGATGGACTCGCAAATTGGTGTAGACGGAAGAAAACAAATATTGGAGGATGCTAACAATGACTAAATTTGATTGGGCAAGAATGTACAAAGACGAAGAGTATATTGAAAGAGAAGCATACAGTTGTGTTGAAAGTGCAATTTGTAAACACTATGATATTGAAGA
>Ga0209535_1000765_pt1 | contig 22398 bp, 34 predicted proteins | sample LinPmetageLP28_FD_184041 | JGI IMG/M metagenome (GOLD analysis project Ga0209535, IMG submission 184041) | Marine viral communities from the Pacific Ocean - LP-28 (SPAdes) (version 2) | ecosystem: Environmental > Aquatic > Marine > Oceanic | place: Pacific Ocean | collected 2009-08-22
TTTGACAAGTTAAAGATGCCACCCCTCAACTACGAGTTACCCAAACCTAATTCTCTAAATTAAAATCTACAGACACACAACCTACCTTCGCACTCACGAACCCAGGTTCATTTCCTACACTCAGCATCATTGCATCAAACACTTTCTCTGCTTGTATGTCGCATTCTGCCAGCGTGGCGTAACTAGTGCCTGTTTTGTCCATGAAAGGCTCACAGACGCCGCTAATGACACAGATGACGGCAAGTACTTTAAACATATAACTATTTAAGCGGTAAGTACTACTATGAAACAACACTGGCAACAATGGGGCGTGACCTATGTAATACTCACAACTCTGACCATAGTTTTTTTAAAAGGGTGGGGAATATTGTAATGGGATATAAAATATTTTTTTGGATAGTAGTAATTTTTGTAGCCGCTTGGCTAGGCCTTAACGTTTGGTAGGTGGATCCCAATCAGAATCATCCAACCATCGTTGATTAATTTTATCAGCCAACCAAATAGCAACAGGAATCATTAAAAAAAATGTAATCTCACCTGCACGTATTACAGACACTTCGAAGTGAGTCTGAATAAAGTGAGCAGTAAAGATAGGTGGTACAACTGCAACTACAAAAAGTATTGGCAGTCTGTAAGGCCATGGCGGTCTGTAATCTTTTATATAGTACCAAATAAATTTCCAAAGCATACAACTCATAGTTAGTTGACTTATATCAATACTACGCATATAATTACAGCATGAAGATGGTGGAACAAAATCATACACGCTCTTGGTTTATCTAAGAGAGTCGCGAGAGTGGCACTACAGGCTCTGTCCTTAATCCTGTTCTTCATACCGCAAGTGGCTGTAGACCCTCCCGGATCCTTCTACAGGGGGTCCGGGGTAAAAACAGTTGACCTATTAGCAACTCTAAGCTATAATAATTGATATATGGGATTAACACCAGTAGTAATAGAACACACATCAAAAGGCGAAAGAAGTTACGATATATTTTCTCGTTTACTAAAAGATAGAATTATAGTAATGGACGGTAACGTTGAAGACCACATGGCTTCCGTGCTTTGTGCTCAATTATTATTTGCTGAATCACAAGCTCCTGAAAAAGAGATTACAATTTACATCAACAGTAGAGGCGGATTGGTTACAGCAGGAATGGCCATTTACGATACAATGAAATATGTAAAATGCGATATAAGAACTATTGTAATGGGTCAAGCCTGTTCAATGGGTTCGTTATTAGCATCAGCTGGTACGAAAGGCAAAAGATTGATGTTGCCACACGCTAGACATATGATTCACCAACCGTTGGGTGGTGCCTCAGGACAAGCAACAGATGTACAGATTCAAGCTAATGAACTTCTAAGATGGAAAAAAGAACTTACAGAAATATATGTTAAGACAACAGGCAAAACATATGAACAACTTGAAGCTGATATGGAAAGAGATAAATTCATGACAGCAAAAGAATCTGTTGCATATGGACTAGCTGACAAAGTTATAACAACCAGAGAAGACGATGGCAGACAAGAAGAAAACTAAAAAACCCTATCTCAAAGTAATGATGGTTCCTGAAGATTCAAAAATGAAGGATCATGGTTACTTTTATTATGCAAAAAAACCTACTAAAGGTGAAAAGAAATCTCAAAAACTAAAACAAAGAAAATACGATCCTATTACACAAAAACATATTTGGTGGGTAGAAAAAAAGCTACCACCTCACTCAAAATAAATTTAATTTAATTCTTGAATTATTACTGGTATCACAGGAGCCTTGTTGGCAACTTGTCTTTCTTCTGGATATGTTGTTACTGAGGGTAAGACGAATGTACGGTTAGCGGTTGTACAACCGCTAACCATTATAATCAAAATAAAAATTATTTTGATTTTTTCCATTTAAGTTTTTTCTTTTTAGTAAAATGTACGCCAGGCTTGGCAACTTTTTTTAGTACAAGTGGTTTCTCAAACTGTGCTAAAATTTTGTCCCAGCCTTTTTTTATATATGCGAACATGATGATTACTTTTTCCAGAATTGAAGTTTGCCAACTAATGCGCCAAGGTCTTCAAACTTTTCATTTACATACCACCCAGCCGCAAAGCCAATGATAAATCCGATTGTTAAAAACATAGGTTTCCTCCGTTTGTTTTCAGTTTACGTATTTAGCTATATTTCTAGTAGCCAAATAGTAGTTGTCTTACTTCAGGATTTACTGATTCCTGCGTCCATGGGGGAGTCATGGTTATTCTTGTGTGACATTTTTTTATACCAGGAATGCTTTCAACTGCCATAGATATATCTTTAGGTATTTGATCTGCCGCCGGGCAGAATGCACTGGTTAATGTGTGTAGAACAAAACAATGCCCTATCTCGGTAACTTTAATATCATAAATTAGACCCAATTGATATACATCTATAGGTAATTCTGGATCAAACACTGTCTTTAACTTGTCTTTGATAGCTTCTATGTATTCTAAACGTGTAGGCTCGTGATCCTCTATATCCTCTAAAGTCTTAAGTAAACCAACATTTTCATTTGTATTGCTTGACATTTATATATTATATGCTATTATTATGGTAAGTACAATATGAAAAAAATATTGATTTTATTAACTAGCGTGTTTTTATTGTCAGCTTGTTCGGTAACTAATGATGCAGTCACAGTAGGCAAAAAGTGTGTAGTAAAAGGCGAAAGAGTTTATTATTCTTATGTTTGGTTCTACAATAAAACACAAGGATTAAAAGCCGATGAACAACAGTGCGATGAAATTGCTAATAAGAAGTAACTTTTTACTTCTAGCTTTATTACTTCTAAACAACTGCGCCGGGCTTTACGGTAGTCTGTCGGTTAATGGTGCTCAGGCTTTGTTAACAGGTCAAGTTGAAAAATCTTTAGTATCCTCAGCAATTGACGTAGGCGTTCACAAAAAAAGCGGTAAGACGCCAGGACAACATTTGTATGCCATGATACAAACAGAAGGCAACAAAGATGTATTGGAAAAACATTTTCCAGATGGTGAAATAAACAGACATCAAATTTATAAAAAAGGTTATGACACTGTTATAGGCTTTGGAGAGAGAACGCCCTAATGTATAAACTTTTAATATTAGCGTACCTCATAAATCAAGATCCTATTTTTACTCAACAAACTTTTCAAATGCAAAGAACATTTGATTCAATAGAAGAGTGTAAACAAGAACTACTATTACAAACCAGAGGCAACGGAACTTACGATGTGTTGTGGGAGTTTGTAAACGACGGTGACTTCCAGTGGGACTGGTTAGTTGCAGGTTGTAAAAATGACGATACCGGCGAAGAGTTTAGAATTGAACCTACGTATCCATTAGGCAAACCTAGAGAGCTAGAAGGTTTAGATTTTAGCGATAATAGATTAGAAGCTTAATTTTTTTTTCCAAAATTAATACTATTTTTTAAATGCTGTACATCGGCATCAAGTTGTCTCTTGCAGTTATCCCAAACCCAACTGTCTCTGTCTCTAATGTTTAAATGATCACGAACTTCTTGTGTAGTAACATCTTCTAATTTTTTTGTTCTCCATGTGATACTTGGTTTGTATATACAACGTCCAACTCTACTAGCAACCGTTTGTGCATAAGTGTCAACATAGAAATGCCAAAACATTGGTGAACAAAGGTAACCAAACAATTTAATCCAATCTTTACTTACAGCATAATGAGGTGCATTAAGTTTTTCATTAGGCGACACAACATAGCTATTCACTGCAAGTTTTTGATTTTTCGTGTAACCTCTTGGTCTTCCGGTATAAGGAACAACCATCAATAACCTGTCAGGCACTTTATCAAACTCGTGTTTAATTTCTTTGTCCCAATTTTGTGTTTTGAATAAAACATCATCGCCCATTAAAACTACAATTTCGTTTTTAGCTTTATAGGCCAATTGGTTCCAACTCATACAAGTGCTTTGGTGTGGACCAATGCTAGAAATATATTTGTGTGGAATTAATTTTTTATATTGTGGTACAGTAGGATCATCTAGGTTAAGATAAAAAAGTATTTCAATCTTGTCAGGATGTTGTGCAGTGGCCAACGCACTATCAAGCATTAATTTTGCTCTCTCTGGTCTACCTCGAGTTGGCACACACAAGGTTATCATATTAGTTTTTTCTTCCAAGTGTCTGGTGTTTTATCATTTACAATTTCTAAAGGCAAATGATACTGAAACTTTTTTGTTCCTCTTAATCTAATGTACTCTGCAGTTTTTTGTACTGCTGTTCTAATTTTTGTTGAAGTGTTGTAGCCCAGTAAGTCTCTAGCTTTATCACTTGAACATACAGCAATTTTAACTTCCTGTGGTCTGTCTCTATGATACTCTGGATCTAAATTTAATCCTGTTTCATTAGAACACATTTCTGCTAGTTCATTAATTGTACAGGGTTCTTCGTCCGGTCCAATGTTTACTATTTGTCCAACAACGTTGTCTTGAAATGCCAAAGCATTCAAACAATACAAACAATCGTCAATGTACGAGAAACATCTCTGTTGTTCTCCGTCTCCGTATATTATTGGTTGTTTGCCTTGTAGCATTCTGTTTAACATTATACTCATTACGTTTCTAAAAGGATCATCATACTTTTGTCTAGGACCTACAATGTTGTGAGGCACTGCTATAACATATTCCATTCCGTGTGTGTCGCATAAATTTTTAAGAACATCTTCACCTGCTTTTTTGGCAATGCCATATGGATCCTGCGGACGGCACGTATAATCTTCTTTGTATGGCATTTGGTCGTGTTTTCCGTATCTTGCCATACTAGAACAATATACAAAACGTTTAACTTTGTTCCTTATAGCGGCCGTAATTGTTGTTACACTAGCTTCAAAAATATTTCTAGTAACCAGCACAGGTGAAACAACAGAAAGTCCTTCATAGGCTGTTGCCGCTGTGTGATACACAATGTCGCAATCTTTCATAGCACTTGTTAAGTTTTCTAAATCGCAACAGTCAATTTGATGAAATTCAACACCTTGTGGTACATTGTCTGTATACCCGCCAATCATGTTATCATTTCCAATCACAGTATGGCCGTTTGCAATCATTAGGTCAGCAAGGTGTGATCCTAAAAATCCTGCTACGCCTGTTATAAAGATTTTCATAAAGGATAATTGTTTACAAAGATAACATCAGGCCATGTTCTAATAAGCTGGCTAAATCCTTTTTGATTTAGATACTTTGTAATTTGGCCGTTGCTTGATCCGTATTTTTTTGAATTATTGTTAAGTTCTATCATAACATAAGTGCATTGTTGTAGGCATTCGTCTGCTCCTTTAAGCACTTCCATTTCATATCCTTCAACGTCTATTTTAATGAGATCTATATTTTTTATTGCAAAAGAATCTACAGTTGTCATCAAAATATCTCCATCAGGCACTACTCTTTTTTCTTGTGTAAAATTTTTAGTAACCTCAGTCAAAGATACTTTAGCTTTCTGTGATCCCACTGCACAATGATGAGGTACAACATTGTCATTTTTATTTTTAAGCAAACACTCGTAATGTAAAGCATCGGGCTCAAAGGCATGAACTAAGTCAGCATATTTGCTCATGTTATTACTCCATGTGCCACACCATGCACCTACATCTAATATATTTTTAAAGTGTAAATCTTTTCGTTCTATGTACTCAATGAACTTATTCAAGCCTGCATTTTGGGTAAATTTTTTACCCTTCTTCCATTCTTCTAGATGTATATCGTTAGCGGGTACCCAGTACCCGTGTACATATTCTATGTTCATTAAAACTATTTAGGTTTTTTTAGGTCTTTGTCAACATTTTCCCACTCTTGCTGTTGTCTAACTTCTTCGCAAACTTTAGGATTAAACATACATCCAAGCATAGTGCCTATACTTTCTGCGTTTTCAACTACTGTGCCAAGAGGGCCAGGTCCATTGACTGTGGGTTCTTTTTTTACACAGGCGGCTAGGCCTATTAAGATTATTAAAAGCAATACTATTGTGTATTTTTCTATCTTCTGTTCAAACTTACTCATTGTGAATTATTTATAGTATAGGTTGTGTGGGCGATAGTATCACATATCGCCCTTCACTGTTAGAGTGTTTTTTTCTTAACCTTGATATGATTTAGAACTTTACCAGCGTTAGGTCCTTCTTTGACCATGTAACCTGTAGTTCCGTTACCATATGCTTCTACCTCTCCCTTATTTCTAAGCAAGGCATTTCTCTTTTTTTCTTTAGCTTTTTCAGATGCATATGCTTTTAGCAAATGACTGTGTCTATCTTTAGTGTACATAAGTAACCTCCTTTTTCTTTAGTCGGCCACTTTTAACTGATGTGGATCAGCCACTTTGTAACCATGTGGTATGGTTATATTATTGTAACAAATATTTAGTGTTTGTCAAGCCATGAACAAAGATGTATAGTTTAATTTTACCAGTAGTGTGCGTCGTTCTGTGTGCGTTTAATGGCTAGACTTAAGGTGGTTTCTAGTGTACAATTTAGATATGATGCTCCCATAGTTAAATGGTATAACATCTCCATGGTAAGGAGGCGTTCTAAGTTCGATTCTTGGTGGGAGCACCATCCAAAACTCGCACCGCGAGCACAGAAAAAAAACTTGGCTCATTTGGTGAATTTGGTGAATTTGGTAAAACAAAATAAGGTCCCTTCGTCTATCGGTTAGGACAGCTGGTTTTCATCCTGCAAAGAGGAGTTCGATTCTCCTAGGGACCGCCAACAGTAAATAGAAGCATGAAGTACGGTTATTACACAGACGACGACATTCCAAAAAGTATTGCACTTGATAGAACGCCCATTAAGGATTATAAAACTAATTCATATGGATACAGATGTCCAGAGTTTAGTCCTTTACCTGCAGGCAAAAAAAATGTAGTAATACTTGGATGCTCTCATACTTTTGGAGAAGGCCTAGGCGATGGAGAAGTATGGGTAGATGAGCTGTACAAAGAAGTCAATCAAAAGTTATTACGTTTTTGGAATTTAGCTCAACCCGGAGCAAGTGCAGACAAGATTGTAAGAATACTTTACGCAAGTGAAAAAATACTTTTTCCTAAAATTATAATTGTGTGTTGGCCTATATGGGCAAGAAGAGAAAGACTTGACAATTATCCTCAGAGTTTAATGAGCTATGACAAACAGCTTAAAGAAGAAACCGATCTTACAGATGAGAATAACTTTTTAAAAAATGTTTTCTTTGTTGAAAAGTTTGCTGAAAAAGTTCAAGCAAAAACTTTTCACTGTTTTGCACAAGACACTTATGATATTCCAAACAAAAAACAAAACGTATTTGATGAAACGTCACTTAAAAAGTGTTGGCCGTATTGGGAAGAGCACAAGAAACTTAAAAGAAATTTTATATCAGAACCCAGTTTAGCCAAAGATGGCGTTCACTATGGTACTAAACATCATCAAAGGTTTGCAAAGTTGTTAGCTACTTTTTGGAACTTGAAGTAAACTGGTTTGTAGTATTGATCCCTTATAAGGTTTAATTTTTTCAAGTTGCTTTTGATAGTCATCATTTAATGGGTGTGTACTATTGAATATATCCATTCCTGCAAAATTATCAAATGTATTCCAATCTTCTATTTTGTTTAAGCATACTCTAGTAGCATTATATTTTTGTCCTAGCTGTAAAATATCTTCCATCTCGTGATAGTTGTCTTTTTGCACTACAAAATGTAATATAAAATCAAATCCGTGTTTAGCTTTTAGTTTACTGATACATTCCAGCGACTCAATTATTTTGTCCCATTTGCCACCTAAACGTAATTTTTCATATGTTTCTTTACTTGCTCCATCAATACTAACGCCAAGCTCTTTTAAATTATCAATTACGTAAGTTATTCTATGATAAAAATCTTTGAACATTAATCCGTTTGTTAACAACGAATATTTTATGTTATTTCTTTTTGGTGTGTGTTCCATAAAGTATCTGTATACGTGTGAGGCAAACGGATCCCCATCAGATCCTATGTGTACTTGTACAGGATGTTCATATGAATGTAACCAGTCATTAATTTTGTCTGCTAATTTAATCCCTAGTTTAAATGCACTTCCTTCTTTATGAAATATCAATCCTTTTCTACAACTAGGGCATCTTAAATTACAGCTGTCATCAATTGCAAGTCTTATGTGTTTTATATGCGTAGGTGATCCATGATAAAATTCGTTGTTCTTAATGTATGTGCATTGATGTTCATTACAATATCTATAAGTTCCATCGTTAATTGAGCTCTGCAGATGTTTACGCATTGGTGACTGTATAATTTTTTCTAGAGGAGCAATTTGCAAATTACCAATACTTTGAGGCAACCAAGCTGTGCATTCACAAGCATAGCAACTTCCTAACTTATCAATCAAAATTGTGTCAAAAGGTCTTGAACAATGTTCAGTAAGTTTTAAGTTTTTTTTGGTATCTATACCATACCGTTGAAATAATCTTGTGTTTATCATTTTGCATAATTATTTAAACATATGGTAAATGACAAAAATATTTCCAGACAGCTAATAATCAAGGGCAACAACAGAGCTTACACTGTGCCGGTGTATGGTGAAAAAATTAACATGGCAGAACACGTTTACAAAGAAGTTGATGTCTATGCTCACAAAATTACCAACGAGGTAATTTTTTATGACAAGCACACTGAATCAAAACCCAAACATCACACGCTTGGAATAGTAAAAGATACAAAAGTTAAGCAGTGCAAGTTTACAAAAGGAATCAAATATGATAATCCAGATAATATATTTTGTTTAGAAGCAGACCTTATTAAAATTAAAAATTTAAAATTTGATAGCGGAGTGAATCTTTGGTTTACTGACGAAGCATACTGGCATTACCTTTACGAAGATTTGCCTGTACTAAAACATTTTATGACAAACAATGATCCAATAGTTACAAGTCCATTAAACAGTTGGCAAAAAGAACTATTAAATTATTTTGGTGAAATAAAAAACAGAATTGTTGAGGTTCCGGTACCTGTTACAATAGAAGCTAAAAGTTTTAATTTCTATACAGAAACTGATGCAGGTGGAGGACGAAACAGTGAATGGGCTAATATTTTTATTAGAGATTATCTTAAGCCTAGCAAAACATTTGTGCCAACTAAAAAAATCTATATTAGTAGAGAAGATGCTGATGTACGAAAAGTTACTAACGAAGAAACACTTATAAAAAATTTAAAGGGTAAAGGATTTGAAATAATTTTTGATATGCCTAGTAAAAGTATACAAGAAAAAATTGATATGTTTGCAGAATCTAAGATAGTGATAAGTGTAAGTGGAAGTACGCTATGTCATGTTCATGCAATGCAACCAGACACAGTAGTAATAGACTCTAATCATCTTATGGACTCTATACAGGAATTTGCATTTAATAACATTGGAGACTCCGTTGGAATAAAATGGTACAGCATACTTGGCACAACCAAGGAGTTTTCAAATCTAGACAGAGCACGTAGAACGTTAGACAAAGATTTAAAAATAGAAACAAAACTTGTTGATAAAATTTTGGAGCAAGTATGAATATAATAATACCAATGGCTGGAGCTGGATCTAGATTTGCTAAAGTAGGATATACTTTTCCTAAACCTTTAATAAGTGTACACGGAGATCCAATGATATCTGTTGTAGTAAAAAATTTAAATCTAAAAGGACAATACATTTTTTGTGTGCAAAAAGAACACTGTGAACAATACGAACTTGAAACACTATTAAATTTTATTGCACCTGGTTGTAAAATTATTAAGTTAGATGGGGTCACTGAAGGAGCCGCACAAACAGTACTATTAGCAAAAGAATATATCAATAACAACGACCCGTTAATAATAGTTAATAGTGATCAGTATGTTGAATGTGACCTAGCAAAGATAGTAAATGAATTTAATCAACACGATGGCGGTATGTTGACTTATGATAGCACTCACCCAAAAAATAGTTTTGCCAAAATAGAAAATGATTATGTTGTTGAGGTTGCAGAGAAAAAACCAATATCAAATGATGCAACTGTTGGATTATATCATTGGAAAAAAGGTAAAAATTATGTACAATATGCAGAACAGATGATAGAAAAGAATATTAGAACAAATAACGAATTTTATGTTTGTCCTGTTTACAACGAAGCAATAGCAGATGGCAAAAAAATAATTGCTAGACCGGTTGATAAAATGTACCCTATGGGTACGCCCGAAGACTTAGATTATTTTTTAAACAAGGTTAATCCATATGGATTTTTATAATAAAGATATAGATCAAAACAAATATGTAGTGGCAACGTATTATGTTGAAACTAAAAATACTGATCTTAAAAAGGCCAGTTGGGAATTAGCTATTGGACAGAGTGTTGGCAATCCGCATGAAAGAAGTCAATGGGAAACTAGCGAACTGTTTGAAAAACACAGTTGTATAATTTTACACGACGAAGCAGAACTTGTTGGACAGACACAAGGTAAAATTAAAATAGCCTTTCCAAATATTAATACAGACTGGTCTACAGACGGCATCACACAAATGCTGTGCCAAGTTATGGGAGGACAAATGGACATTAATTCTTTTAGTTCTTGCAGATTGATTGATTTAAAAATACCTAGTGCAGTAAAAAAATACTTCTTAGGACCTAAGCACGGTATTGAAGGTATAAGAAAATTTACAGGGTGTATAGACAAGCCGTTGAGTGGAGCAATTATAAAACCAAAAATAGGTTTAGATCCATCAACGTTGCTACAGGTTGTAAAAGATCTTTATAAAGGAGGAGTAGATTTTATAAAAGAAGACGAGATAATGTCTAATCCTGCTGTGTGCCCAATTGAAGAACGAGTGCCTCTAATTATGGATTGGTTGAACAAACAAGAAAGAAAGATAATTTACGCAGTTTGTATTAACGGAGACCATGATCAAGTTTTGTATAGAAGTATGCAAGTTAGAGCATTAGGAGGCAACGCAGTACACATCAATCATTGGGCTGGCTTAGGAGTTTACAACGCAATTAGAAAACTAGATTCAGGATTGTTTATACATTTTCAAAAATCTGGTGATAAAGTTTTTACAGATAAGAGCCACAGATTTGGAATTGATTGGAAAGTAATTTGTAAACTTGCAACCATGTCTGGAGTAGACACTATACATATTGGTATGCTTGGTGGCTATGCTGATGACAGCCAAGAAGAAATCAAAGACATATATTCAAATGTTGTAGAAGCAGGCACAATGCCAGCTTTGAGTTGTGGTATGCATCCAGGACTTGTTCATTCTACTGTACAAACAGTTGGCATAGATTTTATTGCAAACGTTGGTGGAGCAATACACAGTCACCCAGGAGGAACGTTAGCAGGAGCTAAAGCTATGCGTCAAGCAATAGATGATGAACCAGGACCTGAGTTTGTACAAGCAACAAATAAATGGGGAGTGCAATGATTTTAATATCCCACAGAGGAAATACAAACGGAAAAAATATTGATAGAGAAAACACAAAGTCTTACATAGACGAAGCTATTGCTAAAGGATTTGATGTTGAAATTGATATTTGTAAATGGGATGGAAAAAATTTCTATCTTGGACACGATGAACCACAAGAAGCAGTATCGCCGGGCTGGCTTGAAGGCAGACCATTATGGATACACGCAAAAGATCATGTGGCTCTTCACGAACTTGTAGATCGAAACTTACACTGCTTTTGGCACAATACTGATAGATACACACTAACCAGTAATGGGTGGATATGGGCATACCCAGGTGAACCGGGTGGCAAGAAAGCTATTACTGTGTTTCCAGAAAAAAATAAAAATTGGAAACAGTTTTCAGGAATATGCTCGGATAACATTGAAAGATATGAATATGAAAATTTATAATTTTAAAGACATGATAGGAGGTTGGTTTGTTGGAGATTTTAAACCAACAGCATATAAAACAAAAAACTTTGAAGTAAGTTACAAAATTCACAAGAAGAATGAAAAATGGGAAACACATTATCATAAAAAAGCTATTGAAGTAAATCTGTTAGTAAAAGGCAAAATGAAAATACAAAATAAAATTTTAAAAGCAAATGATATTTTTGTCTTGGATAAAAAAGAAATAGCAGATCCTATCTTTTTAACCAACTGTCATTTAGTTGTTGTTAAGGTGCCTAGTGTATCAAAAGATAAATTTATAATTAAAAAATGAAAATAGTAATAGCTAGAGGGTCAGCTCACAAAGAACTGTACAGAAACAAACTTGAAAGTTTTGCTAAAGGGGTTAAACTATTAGGTGAAAGTGTACAGTGGCACGACTTTCCTACACCTGATAGATATGATGCCGCTGTTATATACGGAAGTTATAAAAGTTATAGAGGATCCGGACATCATAAAATAAAAACAGAAATTGCAACAAAGTTTAAAAAATATGTTCAACTAGAAACTCCAATCATTGGCAGAGTAGCATCAACATCAGATCACAATTATCTTAGAGTTGGAGTAAATGGATTTTTATTTGATGAAGCAACATGGGGATTTGATCACATAAACAAAAACAGATACAAAAAAGTTTTTGAACATACAGGATACGATATCAATAAAGAATGGCAAACAGATGGGGATCATATATTAGTTTTAATGCAAAATCCAGGAGATGCAAGTCTACGTGGACAAAATATTTTTGAATGGGCATTGAACACTGTAAGGACTTTAAAAAAACACACTGATAGAAAAATAGTTGTTAGGCCACATCCTCTACCTAGAAAAGGATTTACAGATTTTGTAAAACAAATCAAACGTTTTAAGAACGTTGTGCTAGTAGAGAATGAACTGCCAACAAAATTAAGGCCATTAGAAAAAGATTTTAGTAATTGCTATTGTGCTGTTTCATACAGTTCAGGTTCCACAGTTGATGCAGTATTGGCAGGAGTACCTGTACTTGCAACTGATCCAGGCAATATGGCTTGGGATATTAGTTCACACGAACTAAAAAAAATTGAACAAAGATATCTAGGTGATAAAACAGAATGGATGCAAAAAATTGCAATGTGTCAGTGGAGCATCTCAGAATTTGAATCTGGAGAATGTTGGGATCACATTAGGAAATCTCTTTAGTATATCCGTATTTTTCAAAAGTAATTTTTTGTGTATCGTACAAAGCATCTATTTCTTTTTGTGAAAGTGCTTTTACTCTCTCCATGGTACCAAGTATTTTTGCCCTATGCATTTCTTTACCTTTGCCTTTTATTTGTGAAGCATCATGCGGCTCACCTACCTCATCTAAAATACGCAGTAAGTCTTGCTCAACATTTTCCATTCGTCCAATTAGAATTTTATCTTTGTAAGGGCCAACATACATATCAAAATATTCTTGTATCCAATTGCCATAGTCCACAACGTTTTTTACAAATTTGTGCCAGTTGTTGTGACCAATTTTTTCTAAAGGAAACTTATCACCAAACCAATGGCCATTTGTAGCATAGGAAGACATCTTACGCATTCTATGATTATGCAAACTAGCTAACCATGTAATTGGATGTCTAACAAAAGCAAATGGTTTTTTATCTCCCAGTTCTTTCCACGTGGGTGCATAATGTTCGTGATTTTTTTCTCCAAGTGTACCTTTGTACTCTCTATCTGTAATTGTTGTGGAGGGTTGTAAATATTTTTTGATCCATCTACCGGCACATTTAGGTGTGTGAACAAAACAACTTTTAGTGAGAAAAAAGGCCATTTTTGTTTACAAAGTCAGTTAAAAGTTTGCCCCACCGTCTGTGTCCTTCTGGATTTGGGTGAGCATCACTTTTTGATTTACCCAATCCATTTTTAGCAACATATTCAAAATGAGATTGCGTATACTGTTCATTGTTGTGATACCTGTGCTCTGTTGATGATCTATTTGCTTGTTGCATTTTAATCATCTCGGCTGATTTAGCAGAAGGTTCAAAATTAAAAAAATGTTTTTTATCAATGTTATCCCTAAGAATTTTAATTTGCGGTCTTTTAATTCCATTAACTTTGTCCACCGGACAGTCGTTAGTCAACGCATGATAGAACACAAAAGGTATTTTATGAAATTTTAAAAATGTTTGTAACATATAAATCTGTGTGTAGAGTTTTACAACATGAGTAAGCTCGAGATCCATTCCGCCTTTTCTTACGCTCCAGTCCATAAAAAACCTAGAAGGTTCTGTATCTGGTAAAGCTAGGTGCCACGTTTGCCACTGCCAATCAAAACTTTTATTAATTCCTTTTATTACTTTGGCATCTTTACCACCTTGTGGAGTTAAAGAAATATTGTAGTCCCATCTAAAAGGAGTGGTCCACCCAATGGAAACACTAGTGTCTTTCATTCTCTCTGGATAGGTTAAAAAAAACTGCATTGTGGTTTGTACGATTCTATCATTTCCTCGTCCACCCTTAGCCGCATTAAACATATCTTCAACTTTAATTCCGTTGTTAAGTGCTAACCATTGATGTGCTGAATAGGTTATTTTTTTAGTTGAAAAGCTACAACCGTTACTAAAATGGTATTTTGATTTTGTTGGCATATCAATATTTATAGATTAAATACTTTACGATGCAATTCCAAAGAGACATACCCAAAACTGAACACGAATTTGAAATACCAGATGTTGCTGAATTTCCAGATGTAGCCACAGAAGAGCGTTATCAAGACAATGACAAAATGGACGTTCTAGTAAAACAACTCGAAGACTTGTTTAAAAGACGCAAAACAAAAACTGAGCTTCAAGTAGCATTTGAAAAGATAATTGAGTTTTCAAAAGAACAAATGCCTGTATGGGAAGGCGAACAAGATTATATTAGAGCCTATCGTAAAAATGCGTTGAAAATATATGACTGGTATAGGGTTCATGAGAACGATAAAATTAATTCGTCATTTAAACTTAATAAAGCCAGTGAAAAAGTTTACAATGGCATTAAGCAAAACGGTGTAAAATTTTTTCAGTTTGATTCTGATGCAGTAAAAGAAATTAAATTACTATTAGAACCTACTGTTGAAAAAATGTTAGCCAAGCCAGATTGGACTCCACCAATAGGAACCTATGATAGAAGTGTGCAAATGTATGGGCACAAATATGATTTCAGAGTGAGAGATATACTAGACAGTCAAATGCATAAAATGGGCATTCATGCGGCCTGTGATTATTATTGGCAAGCACGTGGGTCTAGTGTAAAGAAAGCAACGCTTCATGTAAGTAAACCCACTGACCAACATCTATTTCAATACTACCAAGATTGTACAACTAAACCAGTAACTACAAATTTACACATAGACCCCAAAGATGGTCTTTGGAAAGCATTACTGTATCTTTTTCCAGTTGAAGAAATTAACGGACCAATATGGTTTGTTAAAGAATCACACAGATGGCAAAGAGACGAATTTGAAATGTTAATGGCTAGAGGTATAGCCACAGGTGACTATTTGGAAAATCCAGTTGCTCGTAGAGCCGTTTTTAGATTGCCAAAACGTTTAAGAAAAAGTTTACAATTTGGAAGAAATCTTTTAGATGGTACTGCTATGCAACAAAAAATATTAGATAAAAAAACACCAATGATATCTCCAAACAACCTTGCTGTGTTTGATCCAGGTAATATAATGCACACCGGCGGTTGGGTAACCGAAGGCTTTAGAGCCAATCTTCAAATACAAATTAGGCCACCAAACTTTTCCTAATGCTTAAATTAGATCAGTCCGTTTTAAACAAAAGAGTTTTCACAGAAAAAAGTTATCGTAAAATTACAAACGGATTTCCCACTGCACTAGAGTGTATGGGACTTTTAGAAAAAGGCGAACAATGTATTGATGTTGGCGCCGCGGCCGGTTTAATGAGCACTTTTTTTGCAAAGAAAATGTTTCATGTACACGCTTATGAACCGTCACCAAGTTTTAAAGAAACTGAAAAATTAACAGAACAATTTAACAACGTATCTGTTTACAATTTGGCTGTAAGCAATACAGAAGGTAAAAAAACTTTTTACATAGACAATAAACGATTAAGTCAAAATGGATTTTTAGATCCAGGCTGGGGTGTACCTATGACTGTGGACACCGTCATGCTAGACAATCAAAATCACAGCAACATTGGTCTAATTAAAATAGACACAGAAGGCACAGAGCTAGATGTAATAAAAGGAGCAACAGGTATTATAAAAAATAATTTTCCTACTTTCGTAGTTGAAATTTGGGATCGTAACACTAAAGATCCCGGAAGCTGGTTTGAATATATGGAAGAGATGAACTACCAAATGTACTGGTACCATGTAAAACAAAAACAAATTATAAGATGTAAAACTGTAGACGAATGTGTTAGAGATGTAAGTTTACCCACTCACCCACATGATGCTGATTTTATATTTGTACACGAAAGTAGATCAACTAACGACTACGCAACTTGCCTGATAAGCCCAGTTACGATTTAGTGGCTGTATCACTCTAGAACATTCTTCAATCCATTCAACTAATGCTTTGTATTCATGTTGTTGCCAGTTGCTCATTTTACTTGTCAAACGAAAATTTGCAAACTCGTCAAAAACAATTATGGTGCCGGGACGTATTTGTGAATTTAGTTCAAATAAAACTTCACGTGTACTGGAGTATATGTCAGCGTCCATGTGTAAAAAACTTATTGGCTTTGTGTTTGTCTTGCGCCATTCAGGCACAGTGTCTTTGAACCAACCTTTGTGTAGATGCACATGAGCAGGCACTTCAGGAGGATTGCAGGCCATACTGTCAACCACGCCGGTGCCATGATCCCAATCTTCAGGTAGACCTTCCCAACTGTCAAATGCATGGATAGGTTGATCAGAATATTCTTCTATTAACCATTTCAAACTGCGACCTTCCTTGACTCCAAACTCACACCATAAGCCATCAAAGGCAATTTCTTTTGTGCTGTCAATTAGATGTTTTTTTATGCTTTGTTCGTAATTGGCTCCATCTAGTTTGCCCACATAGATAGGATCTTGATTAATCCATTTTTCCATGAGTCTATGCCCAACACCATCAAGCCCTTGTAAAAGTGTTGACAACTGTGCTTTAGATTTCACTGTCTTGATTGCTTTTGCCATGTACAAGTATATAGTTAAATACTGACATGAAGCTAGTAACGTTTGGAGACAGTTTTGTAGAAGGCTGGATGCAGAAGCCCACTGCTACGTCAACCGAGGAGCGGGATCGCATATGTTTCACCAGGCAACTGGTAGAACGATTTGATATTTTTGACAGCTACGAAAATCATGGTTTCCAAGGCAATTACAATATCAACATAGCCAAAGAAGCATTCAATTGTCGAGATGTGCAAGATGTATTTTACATTGTGGTCTGGAGCGGTGTGGGTAGACTGCCCAAAGGCACAGGCGATCTCTGGAAGGATCTCTGGATGAATACGCCACAGCAGAAAGAAAGAATATATGCCAATGGACACAAAGACCATAAAAGTTATTATGATCTACCGCCACAGTTTTTTGTGACAGAAATGCTTCAGAGGGGTCTACATCAGGTGTTGACCAATCGAGGTATTCCACATCTGTTCACCTCCAGTTTCACACCATACACCGAATACCTGACCGAGGATGCTGTTGCAGATCGCAATGTGGTAGGTAGCAAAAACACCTACAACAGTCTGTATGATATCATAGAAGGCAGATTTGGACGAGCATACACAGGGCACAGAAAATTTCCAAAGACACTGACCAGCACATCACTGTGGAGCCATCTGTTGGCAGAAGATCATGGCACCATGAACAGCAACATAACTCCGTGCCTGCACCCTAGTGAGCAAGGCCATCAGCTGATAGCAGACACACTGGAGCCGTATATTAAAAGTCAGTTGTGATTGCTTTCGCCATGTACAAGTATATAGTTGTTCAGTCCATCATCGGCCGCAAGACGATAGTTTCTTTGCTCTAGCCAACGGATGGTGTCACCTGTTTTGTATTTGTTGAGATCTTCTGCAGTTTTATTGTCTTCTACAATAATGACCGGCTGTTCTCTAGCAATGGTCTGTTCTGCTCCCTCTAACACAGCAAGTTCGTCTCCTTCAACATCAATTTTGATCAAACCAACTCCTTCAAATTCGTAGCTGTCCAACTTACGCACTTCTGCAGTCATAGTTGGTTGTCCTGGTTGCGGTACTTCTGTGATGCCACCCCAGTGTTTAATTGTGCCATTGCGATTGCCAAGAGCAACCTCATTAAATGTACTGCATGATCTGGGTACGTTTTTCCAGTACTTGCCTTTGGGTCTCATATCAAACATATGCACATGATTAAATCGGGGAGTGTCTTGTACAAGCCATTTGCTAAAGTTGCCTGATTTACTGCCCACATCCACTGCTATACGTAGTCTAGATTGTTCAGTGGATAGATAGGGTTTTGCTGTCTTCCATGTATGTTTCCACGGATTGTCTATGCTGTCTCGGAATTTTTTATCTTCGGTTTGAAATTTAAACATACACATATTTAAACCTTAAATACAGTATCATGAAAGAAAACAACATTAATAAAATACTCAAAGATGATGGCGTACAACAATTAGACATTGATGGATTTGTAAATCTAAACAATGTGTCTTTGGACACACTTAAAGAAAAATTTGGCAAAGCAGGTTGGGCCGCTAGAGTGGCTCATAATAAAAGATTTCAATCAGTGCTTATATGTCAAAGTCCAGGAGAAGGAAATAGAAAACATTATCATCCTGACAGTGATGAATGTTGGTTTATTGTTGAAGGCGAATGGGAATGGTGGATAGAAGGCAAAGGCATTCAAAAAGTCAAAGCAGGCGACATAGTTGTGGTTGAAGCAAAAACACCACATCAAATAAAATGTGTTGGAGACAAATCAGGAATTAGATTAGCAATAGTACAGCCAGATGTTGATCACGTTTATATAGATTAAATTAAATGAAATTAGATTTTAACAACAAAAATGTTTTAGTTTTTGGTGGCAGTAAAGGAATAGGTTTTGGTGTTGTCAAAACATTGGCTCAATTGGGAGCAACAGTTTTCTATGCCGCAAGAACAGAAAAATTTTACAAACACGCAAACGTTCATTTTATCAAAACAGATGTGCGTGACCATAAACAAATTGAACAGGTGTTTAAACAACATTTCAGTAAAAGATCGTTGGACATTTTGATTAATGCTACAGGCATAAATTTTGCAAAACAGCACAATGAAATCAGTATGGAAGAATGGCAAGAAGTTTTAAATGTAAATCTTTCAAGTTATTTTTTAGCTTGTAAACTTGCATTAGAAATTATGAAGCCAAATCGTAAAGGAAAAATAGTAAATGTTTCTTCTATTGCAGGCAGACATAGAAGCGTCATAAGTGGCTGTCATTATGTGGCAAGTAAGGCTGGTATAATTGGATTGACAAAACAGCTGTCATACGAAACAGCAAAGTATAACATAAATGTAAATGTTGTTTGCCCCAGTCAAACACAAACAGAAATGTTGGCCAACACAATGACTGCAAAACAAATTGCGGCTTTGGAAAAAAATATTCCTTTAGGTAGGATTGCAACAGTTGACGAGCAGGTGGGACCAATTGTGTTCCTTTGTTCTGATCTAGCCAGCTATATCACAGGTGCCTGTTTGGATGTGAATGGCGGACAAATTTAGTAAGTAAGCATATGTACGATATAAAAATAACTCCAGAAATATTAAAAACATTTGATCAAGCAGAACGTATTGCTTTGATTGGCACAGGAGGAAATCTTGCTGTGTGTCAACATATGGCCAGCGATATATATCGTCACACAGGCAAATTTTGTTTTGCACCTGACAGTGTGAATCAAACTGCACTGGGCGGTGATGGCGACTGGAAAGAACCTTGGTTGAAGTATGCACAGACCTCAAGTGATTTGATAATTGCTGTGACCTGTAGAATTGCTTCACCATTGATAAAAATATTAGAAAAAACACCTGCCAACGTCATTGTACTTGCACCACAGCAACATAGTGTGATGCCAACAGTGGTTATACCCAGTGTGACCTATCATGAATATGAATGCAAGGCCTTGTGGACATTGTATATGTTGATGGAAGAAAACGGTGTGCAACTGCCCCGTTTAAAATGAAAACCATTGGCGTAATACCTGCACGATTAAATTCAACTCGACTGCCCCGAAAAGCTCTCACAGACATTCACGGCCTGCCCATGTGTGTTCACGTGTATCGCAGAGCACTAATGAGCCCAGCACTGGACGATGTAATCATAGCCACAGACAATCAAGGAATTTACAACACAGTGCATAGGTATGGAGCCAAATGTTTCTTAACCAAAGACACACACCCCACTCCCACTGAGCGTGTGGCAGAAATTGCTGAAACTGTTAAAGCCGATTTCTATGTGCAAATAAATGGTGATGAGCCGTTGCTTAATCCTGCACACATAAGAACTAGTGTGAACAGTTTGATTCAAGCAGAAGCAGATGCCAGTGTGTTAGCTAGACCATTTGACAAACGAAACTCGCCTGCAGACTTCAAGCTGGTGTTGAACAAAAACAACGATGTCATGTATGTTACTCGTTCAGACATACCAAGCAAAGGCACAATGTTGAAAGCATATCACATCATGAGTTTTACACGAAGAACACTGCAAAGATTCACTGCAATGCGACCCACTGCAATGGAACAGCGAGAAGGTCATGAATTGTTGAGGTTAATAGAAAATGGTCTCACTGTGACTGCTAGTGTGGTAAACAGTGACAGCATCAGTGTAGATGTTCCTGAAGACTTGGAGTATGTTCGCACACAGATGTTAAAAGATCCTGTATGGTCAAAATACAAATAATCAAGTCAGAGACCGTCTTACGCTAATTTACGCTTCGCTAAAAAGAAAATTTACGCTTTACGCAAACAAAAAATTTACGCTTACGCTTTACCAAATCTAAGCTCTATTGAATTTCTCTAAACTGAAACCTTTGCTGTCATAACACTGTAGAAATTCAGAATTGTTTGAATGTCTTATAGTGCCTTGTCCCCAAATTACATCATGGTCGTGATATGAAAAAGGTTTGGGAATAGTAACGTCAATATATTGGCCATTGCCAACTCCGAGAGTCAAAAAGGTTACGTACTTGCCTTTGTCACCCCTAAACACTCTACCGTTAGCAATCATGCCTGCGAATTCAATTTTGTCGAGATATAATTCTTTTACGTACATTCCAGGCATAAAATCTTTTGTTGACCACCAGCCATACTTTCTGTATTGAAATTGTGGTGTGTCCCAACTATCAGATTTTGAAGGAGTTACAACATTTATTCCCACACGTTTGGCTTCTGTTCTATACACCCAACGTCTATAAGAACCATGGCAATGTTTTAAGCAAGCCTTCCAAAATTTTTCTGGATTGTGTGCTTTTTGATAAGCCAATGCCCAAATTAATCTACCTAAGTTTACAGCATGAGCTCTACACAAACCAAATCCTGATAAACTTTGTAACATCTCTATGATAGCATTTTTCTTGGGATGATTGCCTAGTCTGGTTGTAAATTCTAAAATTTTTTCTTCGTTCTTTTTTGCAAAAGCTCTACGATACATATCTGCTTCATACTTGTCAATGTTTAAGACTTCTGATATTCTATCAATAGCATCGTCTTCATACACAATAGTATCTTCCATTTTTTCTTGAGCCCAATCATGAAACATTGTTGCTTTTTTCCTGCCTGACACTGCTACTGGTCTTATTAGTGCAGTTGCAAACACACAATCTTTCATTGACTTTGGTTGTATTGCTCTAAACAGTCTTCTCATGGCTGGAGACTCTGCTTGAGTAACTCCTAGCACATCACCTCTGCAGAGTAAATCAGACGTGGCTTTGTCTTCTTCAGGATAGTCTGTTAATCTTGTACAAGGATCAACTTCTAATAACTGACTAAGTCCTCTGTTAGCCAGTATGTCAACTTTTAGGTGTTCTAAATCTTCAACTTCATTTTTGTCCAACAGGATTTGATTTTCCGCTGTAAATAAACTTTTTGGTAATTGTCTTCCAAACATTAGTATGCCTCCGCAGTGTTTTGATATACATCTTTTTTTGCCCATCAGTTTACGTTCAATCCGTTTTGCTTCTACTGGATCAACGCCAACTGATTCGTATGTGAATCTGCGAGGTAGTCTACCTTTTGCACCCAAACGTTTGGCCGCTTCACGCTTGGCCGACTTATCCTTATAAAGCACGTAGTTTGATATACGAGCCGAGCGTCCGGGCCACTGTTTGAATATTCTGTTCATAACTTCTCCCTGACGATAATGGGGGAAATCAATATCAACATCAGGTAAGTCATCTCTGGTAGGATTTAAGAATCGTGCAACGGGTATGCCCCACTTCACAGGATCCACATCTGTTATGCCAAGCAGGTAGCAGACCAAGGACGAACCAGCACTGCCACGAGTCATATGGGTGATATCTCT
>Ga0209535_1000766_pt1 | contig 22397 bp, 46 predicted proteins | sample LinPmetageLP28_FD_184041 | JGI IMG/M metagenome (GOLD analysis project Ga0209535, IMG submission 184041) | Marine viral communities from the Pacific Ocean - LP-28 (SPAdes) (version 2) | ecosystem: Environmental > Aquatic > Marine > Oceanic | place: Pacific Ocean | collected 2009-08-22
ATAGGATTGAAAACTTAGAAACTAAAGCTAGACAAGCTAAAGAAACTGAGCAAGGAGTAGATGAGGTTATCAATAGGATTGAAGCGTTAGAAACATCAGTAGAATATATTAATAAAACTATTGATGAAACTATCTTACTTAAGATTAATAACCTCGAGTCTATTCGGTCTGATATGTCAGGTATGAAAGCTGATATCGAAAGTGTTAAGACTGATATAAAAATATTTAAAGAAGAGAACAAGAATCCTTTAGCAGGATAGTTATTTCAAAACGTTTAACTCTCTTTGAAAATAATTATGTAAGTCTCCCAGCTTTGCTTTACCATTGCGGAGGATTGTTTTGATTAAGTCTCTCTCATCAAGAGGGAATATCTCATCGACCATATCCTCCGGTAACATACTAAACTCTGTAACTATTTCATTCTTGCGTGTAAGAAGCACTTTAAAACTTACTAAGTTTGCTTCGTTCTTATTAACCATTATCACTCTCCACGTTTGCAAAGGTTATCTTATCTTGTCTACCACGTAGTCCTGCTTTCATATAAGAAGTAGCACGACCTTCAAAGAAGTTCTGATGTTCAACACCCATCACTTCGTCCAACCAACCAAGAGGATTCTCTCTCTGGTCATAGTTTGTTTTTAATCCTAGCTGTAGTAATCTTCTATCAGCTATGTATCTATTGTACGCATACATATCTTTCTTGGTAAGTCCTTCAAGGTCTCCCATGTCAAATACTAAGTCTAAGAACTTGTCTTCAAGATCAACCATCTGTCTACAGATTTCATATATTTCTTTCTTGAAATCATCTGTCCATATCTCTATGTTCTCTTGGATAAACTCTCTAAATAGTTTAGTCATAGCTTCAACGTGCATAGACTCATCACGTATAGAGTAAGTAACTATCTGACCCATACCTTTCATACGTCCAAAGCGTGGGAAGTTTAACAAGATTGCAAAGCTAGAGAACAACTGCAGTCCTTCTGTAAAGGCTGAGTAAACTGCTAAAGTTTTTGCAATACTTTTCTTATCTGACTTAGTTGTTTTAATCTTATGTACGTACTCATGCTTGTCTGACATCTCTTCATACTCTGCAAAAGCTTTGTACTCTATCTCTGGCATACCCACTGTATCTAATAACAAACTGTACGCATGTTGATGGATAGATTCCATGTTTGCAAACGAACCCATCATCATTCTAGCTTCTGGCTTTCGGAAGATACGCATGTATCTATCAACGTAACCTGCACCAACATCTACATCTGACTGAGTAAACAATCTAAATATCTGTGTAAGTAAATTCTTTTCTTTAGAATCCATCTCTTGCCAATCTTTTACATCGGTGTGCAAAGGTACTGACTCTGGCATCCAATGCATTTGATTCTGTAAAACATAATAATCAAACATCCATGCATGATCGAAAGGTTTGTAATAATCTCTTGTATCTAATAAACTCATCTGTTCTCCTTGTTAAATCTCTTAACTAAATATTTTAAATTTTCAATTACATATCCTGCGTAATCTTTTGTTTTTGTTAGTGGATGATTATGTTCATCACAATAATCAAGCCACATCCGGCTGGTAAACCCAGAAAACTTCTGGCTAAATACATCTGTAAATTCTTCTTGTTTCATTCTTTGTCCTTTGGTAAATATATTATTACAGCCGAGTTACATTTAGGACAACTTAAATTAGTTTCCATAATGTATTCATCGTTCTCATCTTCTATGTCGTGATCTCCACCCCATATTAATTCTGTTCCACAATGCCAACAATTCATATTATCCCTCACATGCGATACATTCAGCATCGTCTAATTTAATACGTTGTACTTTAGTGTTTACGTTCTCTGCATTACGAGCAGCATTAGTTCTAAAGTAATATAAAGATTTAAGTTTGTTCATACCATACCAGTGTACATCATTAACATACTGCATATACTCATCGTGTACTTCCTGTGGTTCGGTAGCTGTAGGTATAGTAAAGAAAAGATTAACTGATTGTGCTTGGCAAATAAACTCTTGACGTTTAGATGCATGTTCAATAATCCATATCTGATCTATCTCATTAGCAGTTTTAAATAATTCTTTCTCATCGTCTGTAAGAATATCTAGATGCTGTACCGAACCTTCGTTACCTGCAATATCTTTCCAGAGTGCAGTTAGTTCATCTTTCTTTAATCCTTTGTCTTTAAGTATCTCTTCTAAGTATTTGTTTTTGACTTGGAAAGAACCGGAAAGAGTTTTGTGCGTATATACATTAGCCCTGTATGGCTCAATCGAAGGAGATGTACCACCACATATGATGCTAGAAGAAGCGTTAGGAGCAACAGCGAGTAGATGAGCATTCCTCCTGCCACTACCACTGATATCAGGTGACTCACCACGTTCATCAGCAAGTCGTTCAGTTGCTCTAAGCGAATGTCTCTTAATGTGTTTAAATGCTTTGTAATTAAAGCCCGTAGCGTATATACCTTCAAATGGTATGCTGCGAGACTGGAGATACGAATGGAATCCCATCGCACCAAGACCCAACGACCTTTCTCTATAAGCTGAGTAAGCAGATTTAAGAAACCCTTCTTTGCCCGGCTTAATATGTTTTTGAAACCTTTTAAAGTTTGCATTGTATTCTCCTAAGTTGTCTGTATCCACAGCGTTATCAATGTAATGCTGTAACACATTGTCAAGCATAGTAATTAAATCATCAATGAACAGAGGGTTCTCACTCCAATCATCAAAGTATTCTAAGTTTACGGAAGACAGACAACACACTGCTGTTCGTTCTTCGTTAGTAGCTAAAGTAATCTCAGAACAAAGATTGCTCTGTTTGATTTCTAAACCTAAATCTTTTTGTTCTTTGGGTAAAGCTTCGTTACATGTATCTATATTAATCATGTAGGGTTCACCGGTTTCTGCTCTTGCGTTGATGATCTGCCACCACAAGTCTCTAGCATTTACAATCTTTGTAGGTTCGTGAGTCTTAGGGTCAATCAATCTAAAGTCTGCATCTTCTTTTACAGCTTTGAGAAACTCATTAGTAATGTTGATACCATTGTGAAGATTAAGATTCTTCCGGTTGATATCACCACCAGATTCTTTACGCATGTTAATGAACTCTTCAATCTCCGGATGAGATATATCCATGTAAGCTGCATAGCTTCCACGTCTTGTAGTGCCTTGATTGAAGGCTAACATCTGAGAATCTACGACATGCATAAAGGGGATTGAACCAGTAGACTTACTACCGTGAGTAGTAGAAATACCATTACTCCTAATATCTCCCCAAAATCCACCAATACCTCCACCTGAACTTGCCAACCAAATATTCTCATCATAGTGAGCAGATAAACCATCCCGACTATCAGGTACATAATTAAGGAAACAGCTAATAGGAAGACCACGACTTGTTCCCCCGTTGCTAAGTATAGGAGTGCTAAACATGAACCAACAAGAGGAACTGTAGTGATAAAGTCTTTGAGCCAACTCAAAATCTGTGTGACCTTTGTAGGTTGCTCCGAAGACGGATGCTCTGGCAAAGGCTTCTTGGGCATGTGTTTCATTTACTTCTACTTCTCCTTGTTCATTGATTTTTGTCCATAAGTATCTATCCTTGAGAGTATCAAGGCTAAACTTATCTAATAGTTTTTCATTACTGTAATTAATTTTTATACCAAGATATTCCTTGATACCTACTTTATCTTCAACCATTATGAGTTCTCTGTGTCGTGTACGTTAAGCATTATTATACCATAATGTAGTATCTTTAGCAAGTCTTTTCTGTTCTTTCCGTCTTTGTTTCCGTAACGTTTAGCGTACTTCATAATGTTACCAAGAGTAAACCCTTCACCGTGTCCTGAATCAATGATGATGTCTGTTGCTTGATACTTATCGGAAGCATAGTGCTCACCATATGTACCATCAATATAAGCCTGTAGTTCTTGTATTAGTTGTCCTTCATTAAATTTATAGTTCATCTGTTATCCACTCCTTCGGTAAAGTTTCTTCACTGTACCATGTAAAATTATTTGTTTCTGCCCATTCAGCATGGGTTCTTTTCGTTCCGTTCTTTCTTATCTTAGCTCCCGGCATAGGTGCAAAAGGTTTTTGAAATAAGAATATTAATTCATAGTCTTCGACTCTTTCACTTAGTGCTTCTCTTATCCAGATATACTTACTGTATTCAGCATAATCCCAGAACCTTCCCTTTGCTTCTAACAATATTATTTTACCATCAACAGTCTTTACAAAGTCTGGCTCATAAGTATGCTCTACGATGTAATCAATCTTATCCCAATGATGTTTCCACTCTTGTAAAATTGTTTGATGGATATTATATTCCCATGTACTATCATAGCCTTTAGGTACGTTAGTTTTTTTAGGTCTAGGTTTTCTGGGAACTCGTCTAGGCATTCAAGTCTCCAAGTTTAATGTTAGGATTTTGTTTAACTTTTTTATAGAACCATCTCAAACTGTATGCACTTAATAGAAATTTATTGTTAGCAAAGATGTGAGTTTGTTCTGGTAAGAACTCATTCAGATTATTTCTATTAATCCTAGATGTATCTTCTCCCTCCGGAATCATTGTTCTTAACCACTCAATGAGTAAGTCTTCTGCTCTCCGTCTTAACTGTTTAGATTTTTTTTGATTCATAGTTCTTTACTAATTTCCAATAGGTTAAAATGCTGTTAAACATTTCTGTATGTTTTGTTTGAGAGTCTCTATCCCATATATGACAGGCTATAAGTTCTTTGTCTTGACGATCAACAAATATAGATACTCGTTCTACATCATCAAAGCCACAGCCTTGAGCATAGGCTGACAACTGCATACCATGTTCATCATATACTAAACGAGCAGGGTCTTTACCTTCTAGATTATCTTTAGTTTTAAAGTCTACAAAGATACCAGACTTAGAATATAAATCTATCTTACCACCATAACCTAAGTCAGCACAGAAAGAATCTTCTGCTATCCATTCCTCATCCGGAAAGTTTTCATCTAACCAAGACCGTATTATCTCATAGGTTGGGTTTGTTTCTTCTCCTAAGAAACCTCGTTCAATCATTGCATGAATCTTAGTTCCTTCTTCTGCAGCTTCTTGTCCTATCCTTTTAGAATCTTGTTTACATCTGTAAGCAAACTCCTCAAGAGATTCATCTTCTTCTTTCTCTAACGTAAGTGCAGAGTTTAATGCTTGATTGATCTTCCAGTTTTCTAGTCCGGGTTTGGCTACCAGACTTAATACAGTAGTAACCGATGGAACTAAGTTATCTTTCTTGGCATCACGTAAGGTAGTGTTACGTTCTTTACCATTAGCACCTACAATAGTATACATTGGTTCACCTTCTTGCGTATACCAATGCCCTGATTCGGCTGATTTTTTCTTAGCCGACAACTTATTATATACTTCTTGACTGGTTGTGTCAAGAGGTTTTGTTTTATTTTTAGAAATTAAATTCGCCTTGTTTGGCATTAGCTACCTCCTGTATAATAGTTTTATTTTTTCTAACGTGTGGCATGTAATCTCTTTCTTCCCATGTTTTAATACTGTGGCAGTTTTGACAACGTACTTCACACTTTCTTATTTCATTAAACAAATCTTTAATGTACTGTCTATTTTTTACTTTATCAGTCGGAGTAATCCGGCATACTAAAGTACTCATATTAGCTCCGCTTTTAGCAGCATCTAATAAGATTGTTTTGTCTTCTCTTACTTTGTGGTCAAAGCAAAGTGCTTTTGGATGTTTATGGTATCCACAATCTATACATCCTTTACTAAGTTTATATTTATTAATCCGTCTATATCTGTTATCACGGAGATATTTTCTGTATTCATCACTAGTGAGTGTCACTCCAGTTACCTCCTACTTTATATTCGCCATCCATTGGACAGCGTAAATTAAAATGTTCACCTGCTTCTATAATACTTTTGACTGCAGTCTCTCCAACAAAATCTGCTTGAGATTCTTTGACTTCAATCTGCCACTCATCATGTATGTTAGCAACAAATCTATAATCAATAGCGTTTAGTTTTAACACATTGTCTAAGTCTACTAATGCTTTCTTCATTAAGATAGCACCTGCTCCTTGCAATAAAGTATTAAGTGCAGCATGTTTGTTTCTTATGTACAGCTTCCTACCATCTAATCCTTTGAGGTAATTTTTTGAAGCTGCTCTGTCAACTCGTTCTTTAAGAGTTCGGTATGTTGGGAGACTACTAAGAAAGCGTTCTCGCAATCTCTTACCTTCTGCTCTGCTTCCTTTAATAATACTTCCAATCTTTTCATCTCCTGCTCCGTACACGAGGGCATATATGAAAGTCTTTGCCTGATCTCTTGATTTAAGTCCAGCAAAGTTTTGGTTAGTTGTGTGAATGTCTCCATTAATAATTTCATTTATATACTCCTTGTCGTCCATGTAATGTGCTAACATGCGTAGCTCTAATCCACTTGCATCTACACCTACAAGCTTATGTCCTTCTGGTACAGTCCAACATGCTCTACATTCTTTACCGTATGGACTATGAACTGAGGGAACTTGAGCAACGTTAGGGTTTCTATGTGACATCCTGCCGGTAATAGTACCGTTGGGAATAACAAAACCATGTATCCTACCATCATCCTTTACAGCTTCAACCCAAGAATCAATCTGAGCTATACGCTTTTGCAATAGTAAAAAGTCTGCAATTAATTTAGCTTCGTGGATATGTGTAATCTTAGACAATGTTTTCTCATCTACAATAGGTTGACCAGTAGGTGTAAATCTATCTGGATTCCAACCAAAGTCAATAAGGTATTCTCCAATCTGTTTACGAGAACCAAGATTAAACTCTTGTAAAGTTTGTCGCATGAAAGGATTGAAGTTGCTTGTGTCTAAACAACGTTGATATTCTTCATCAGTCATGCCACGCTTAGATAGATTACCATCTTTCTTGATGTAGGGTGTGACTTGCTTTGTGTCTACCCACTTAGGTTTAAATGTGGAATGAACTTCGTCTTCAATCTGTTGTTTCTTTTCTCTTAGTTCTGCTAGTAACGTAAGTGCTGATTGCATATCAAAAGCAAAACCATCTTGCTCCTGTTGTTTCATAATCTTAGCAACACCTTGTTCAAGATCAATACAATCTTTCTTAAACCCTCGTGACTCCTTACGAAGTTCTTGTAAAACTTTAGTATTAAGTTCTACATCTCTTACACAATAGGTCAACATATCCTCAGAGTAATTAAGATAATCTTCAAACTCAATCTTAGGATAGCCTAACTTATAACCCCAAGTCTCTAGGCTGTGACCTCCATCACGTGTTGGATTAAATAATCTAGATAGCACTAGAGTATCAATAACTATCTTATCACTTAGGTCTACATTACCAAACTTCTCTACCAAAGGTATATCAAATCCGATAATGTTATGACCAATAAGTTTATCTGCTGTTTGCAGAAACTGATATCCTTCTTCCAGTTTATCTGGTGGGAACTTAAATACCTCACCGGATACTGGATTCTGTGCAACAATACACCATACCTTTGTTGCGTTCAGATCATCAGTCTCTATATCAAATACTAATTCCATTAGAATCCTTCGTCTCCAGAGTTATCAAACTCTATGTCTTCGTTGGTTAATTCAGATAGTCTGCCGGTCTCAGCATCGTAGATAACTCTAGCTGCCATACCTACATCACCTGTGTATCTTGATTTAAGTACACGTAGTCTGGTAGTCCTAGCTTCGTCTGGGTCGTCTGATTGTTGATTACGTTCTAATGCAATAACACAATCTGATAACTGACCGATACTATTAGAGCCACGTAGATGAGATAGACTTACTTCAATTCCATTCTCGTGTCCTTTGTTACCATCGACACGTCTAAGATGAGATACAAGAATAATCCCTGCACCTGTCTCTTCAACTAAACTTCTTAGCCTAGTCATAATAGCATCAATGGCTCGTCTCTCATCACCTTCATGCACTGCACTGACTAGCATATGTAAGTGATCGACCACTATCCATTTGCAATCACAGCCAATGATCATAAAGCGAAGCTTGGTAAAGATATCATCAATGTCGTTAGTGCCAAAGTGTGAGTGAACCCATACTCTGTTTTTGTTCTCACCATCGTATAACATATCAAACATCTTATCAAGTTCTTCTTTAGAAAACTTCTCACGTTCTTGGTCAATGTATAACCTAGCGTTAGCTTCAATAGATAAGATACCATCAATGGTACGTCTCCAATCTTCTTCTAATGCTATGATACCTACGTTGTCCTGTGTTTGTTTGACAAGCCAATGCTCTATCTCTCTAGTTACACTAGACTTACCAAGTCCTGTACCACCGGTAAGAGTTACAAGTTCACCCTGTCGTAAGCCATACAGCTTCTTGTTTAATCCTTCATAAGGATAGGGAACACTTTGTTTCTTCTCACGATTATGAAACTTCTCACGTTGCTCAGTAACATTTATAACACCAGATGGTGTGTAAACTTTACTCGCCCACCATGCTTCAACAAAATCTTTATGTCTGTTGTCACGAAGCATATCGTTAGGGTCTTTGAAGCCATTGGGAAGCGTGAGTATCCTAGCCTTGCCGGGCTTGAAAAGTCTAGCAACTTTCACTGCTGAATCTTTACCTGCCTTGTCATTATCAAATGCTACAATAACATTCTCAAAATCATCAAAGAACTCTAAGCTTTCCTTGATGTCTCTGACTGCACCCTGTGCACCACGCTTGATGGATACCACTGCCCACTTACTACCAAGTAGTTCGTAAGCTGCCATCGCATCACACTCCCCTTCGGTTATGGTGACATACTTGCCACTCTTAAACAACTGTTGACCAAACAATCCGGTCTCGTTATAACTACCAGATACAAAGAAGTCTTTGGTTAAAGAGTTTCTACATTTGGTAGCTGACAATTCGTGTCCGTTGTAATACGGATAGAAATGTTTAATGACCTGACCTTTGAGGTCTTGGACAGCTTTGACCCCAAACTTCTGTGCAGTTGCTTGAGATATTTTTCTATCAGTTAATGCAATGAAGTTACCTTCGGCTACATTATCTGGTTGTTTGGTTTGTGTTGGTTGTGATTGTGTCATAGTTTTTCCGTTACATGCTTGTTCATAGTTAGGCATAAATTCTCCACAACTGAAACACTTTGCCGAGCCATCTTGATTGACTCCTACAGCATCACTGCTGTTGCAAAGTGGACAGGGTTGTTTCAACTTATCCCACGTTGTATCGTTCATGTTAGCCCTCCTCACAGACTATGTGGTTTCTTTTGCTACTTTAGATTCGTCCTCTATAGTTTCTGGGTCGTCTCCTACGAACTGACCTTTCTCGTTACGAGCAGATTCAGTTTCAACGATTGCTTCGTCTCTATCTTTGAGAAGTCCTTCTAAGTTAGCACGATGTGTACGACTTGCAAAGTCTAAAGCTTCTATGATAACTTGTAAGTTACCTACTTTCTGTACTATAACAGTAGCTTCTTGCTTTACTTTGTCGTCACTAATGTTGTTGACATCGTAAGAGTTGTTGCTATCATCATTATTAATAGTAATAATCATTTAGAACTCCTCGTTATCAGTGTCACCTTCAACATATTCTATTAAGTTATCTACCTTTACAGCCATGAGTTCAGCAAATTGTCCGAAGTCATTCTTGTAAGGTTTAATCTTAACAGTTACTTCTGAACCATTACCTACGCTGACATCCAAATCATTACCATCTGGGTCAACAAGTTTTGGTGCAGGATTAGCAACCTCAATAAATTCTGGTTCATTATTATCCTCATCTCGAGGATTGTAATCAGGATTTTTGGTTCTCCTAGTTGCTCTCTTGCTAAAAGTAAATGCAGGTTCGTCATACTTAGACTGACCTGATCTATCTCTAACTTGATTAAGACCCATGCCTTCAAGTTTAGCTGAAGTATCAGGGTCTGTAAGAACAGTTAGCCCATACTTGTGAGGTTGAAACCTCGTGTTTGGCGATGTGATGTTTGCCCACATTGCCTTTCCTTTTACATACTCATACATAATTATTCCTCCATCGGTTTGTATTAAGTGCACACATTATATCATACTTTGATGATAAAGTAAAGTGTTTGGTTAAAAAAGTTAAGCCGGTTTTAGATTGGCACAAGACCGGAAACTTGTAGATATTATAAGTTAAATAAAGGAGGGCAAAACTTCTTATAATATACCTCAATTAATTTCTGATAGCAGTTAGTATTTCTTCCCAAAATGTAAGTGGAGTATCGTCCAGATGTACTATAAAAGTATTGTCTAGTTTGTCCACCACATGCCCCACATTTGGGTAGTGTTCAGCCATATACAATCCAAACTTTCTATACTCATCACGAGTAAGTAGTTCTGTATTGTATTGTTTTTTTTCTGATGAATACATAAGCTGTATTATACCACAGATTAATTGTAAATGCAACCTTTAAATATTAATTGTGAAAGGTAATGTACACCCTGTCATGGTGACTGGGTTATCAAACTCTAAATCCATTACATAATTAAAGGTAGCTTGTTTAACTTTGTTAGGTAGCTTACCATCATATCTAACATCAGTTACATTACCTTCAAAGAGATCAAAGATAACTGTAAACTTTAAAGTTCTTTTAATTGTAATGTTATCTATGTAATATCCATAAGGTCTAGGTGAACTAACTTTAGGACATACAATAGGTTCTGGAACTATCTCTGGCTGTCCTGTTACTTGTGTTCCTGTAAGCACACCGAATCCAGCATTAACACCCAAGTCTGGCTCTGGCTCTGGCTCTGGCTCTATATACTTTTCTATAACCACAGTAGCAACCGGTGGTTTGTTAAGACGTTCATCTAAATCATTTAAGATACGATATATTTCTGAGTTAGTTTCATCCATTGCATCCAATCTATCTGATAACTCAACCAAAGAATTACGATAGCTTTCTCTGGTAGATTCTATTAAGTCTGCAGTCCTACCTACACTTTCGAACTCTTCGCTGAGAGACAGGAAAGATTTATTTAACCTTGTAAGTCCTGCTTTGTTTTCTGTTATACCTCCGGCTGTTGTTGTCACTATACTGTAGATAGAAACCATACAAGCCACCATCACCATTCCAAATATTATTTTAAATTTCATTTGTTCTCCTAATCAAAATATTTATTTAACATTGCAAGTTTATCTTCATAATCTGCAATCTTCCCAAGCTCTCCTTCAATACTATCTAAAGTATCTGGGTGTTCAGCAACCCCAACAGGATTACTAATCAATACCATAGCATTAGCAACGTGCTTATCTACTTGACCTTGAAAATGATTTTGTAATCCTTTAATTATAAAGTCTTTGTTCATATACATTTATGCAACCTCCTGTGTTGTCCACCATGTAGGTTTGGTTCTGTTCTGTTCCCACTTGGCATAGTGTTTTTCATTGATTACATATCTACGATACGCAACGATTGGGTCATTGTGTTTATACTCCTCCGGCATAGCCTGTGCTAATGGTGTCATATCACCAATGTTTATATTAAGTGGTAGTTGCATAAGAGGTGTTGATAGTTTATCAAAACTTAAATGCGTTCTACCATATCTGTGACTGTACTCAATACACAATGCTACGAAGTGTCGATACAACCATGAATAGTTAAAGCTAGATTCTCTTGCCCAGATAGTACAAGGATGATTCCAATAGGCACGTTTGTAAAGTCCTTGCTTGTCTGCCCACTCATCACCATCGAGTTCTCTGTGTGCTGTGCATAACATCTGTGCTGTTTCCAATGGCATCTTGACTAGCATCTTATCTGGTTGTGCTAGTGCTGATTCAACTGGACATTCGTTAAAGTAAAATATGTTCATTAAGCTTCTCCAACTAAAACAACTTCACCATGTAGTTCGTATCCACTTTGTCCTGTGTTAGCTACATCAATTCTATCTATCCAATAATTTTCTAAATTGTAATCATCACTAAAAGGTTTATTCTCTAACACTCTAACAAATAAACTTTTATCTTTAATCTTTTGTAAAGTATCTATTAAATCTTGTACTGTCATCTACTCATCCTCGATCTGAAACACTTCATTAACATGGCAAAGAATATCTGCTAGTGCATGTGCTTCTTTTATATCCATACCACCATACTCAAACAAACCATTGACTCCCCACTTGGCTAGTTTGTATTCGTCCTTAATCCATTTAAGTCTAGACTCTGGAACTTTAATTGTTATCATTTTCTCTTTCATTTACCTTGCCCTCGATATTTTTTATAGTTAGCTTTTTGATTCTTGTTCATGGTTGAGGTGCTAACATTCCCTCCACCTTGACTTGTCTTCTTACCTCTGCCTTGTGTAGCAGAGACATGACCCTTGACTGTTCTAATCTTTGCCATACCTATTCTCCTCTATTGTTTTTTTCCTGCTGTCTCTGAACTCTATAACTCTTCGACCATCTGCATAGTCTATTGTTTGTTGAGACCACAAACCATCTTTGTATCTTGTTTCAATACAAACAATTTGTTTGGCTTGTTTTTCTAACTCAAGCATTTCTTTTTGTTGTTCAACTATATCATAAAATTCAGTCATTGATCTTCTCCTTTTTATTTTTAAGTTCCATCAACTCATCCCACTTATAAAACTTTTTAGTCTCTGCATCCCAAAAATTACCACGCTGTACATGTGAAGGAACATGTGGTTTAACTTTATCTTCATCCAGTAAATGCATGTATAAACTTGTCATTGCTATCAGTAAAACAAACCCGACCACTACCAATATTATTTCCATAACTCTATCTCCTATATAGATTTTTCAAAATTACTACTGCTTGTAATACTTTTAAATTTGACACCCAATAACTTATGAATCCTATCCTCAAACAAACTAACTTGATTCATTATCTCAGACTGTTCACGTGGTGTAGCGTTTGCAAATCCCTTATCCATATAAACCTCTGGACTATTAAACAACTCCATCAAGTAATCAGATACTTGGTGTTTAGCATACACTTTTGGTGTTACTTTTTTATTATTATATTCTATCATTACTATTCTCCTTTATAAAGTTTTATAAATACTAATATAAATTATTAATATAATTAATTATTAATTTAATTAATGTTATAATATGTATAAGATTATATCACAAAAATAAACAAAAGTCAAATCATGTGACAATCGTGTTACCTTGACAACCAATATATTAATAAAAGTTTACAAAATATATACAATTCTAGCATGGTTTTCTAAAAAATAGTGGCTTACTGTACTCGTTTCTAAGCATAGGGTTAATCATAAGTTAGGTTACCCCCTTAGTACTTGAACGAACGTCCAATACACGAAGCCATATACTCTTCTACAAGCATGTTTATGTCTACCTCTGATAGAGAATCTAAGTCTCTACGATTTATGACATAAGCATGAGCATCTTGTAGCAACATTTGTTGTGTTATCTCTGTCAATCTACCATACAAATTTCCAAAGTCTCGGCATAAAATTTCCTCAACTCTGGAATGCCATGTACCTTTTTCTATTCTTTTCATATTAGTTCTCCTCAACTACAGTAATAATATCCAGTAGTTTTAAATTTTCAAACATTTCCATAGGATGAGTATTAATATTTTCTAATACTCTATCGTTTTTAATATCATCAGCACTTACTTTTACTTTGTAATAACAAGTCTGCTTAATTACTAATTCTTTCATATATCCATATCCTCCAATATTTGAGCAGACATTTCATCATCTTGCTCTTGTTGTTTAACAAAGTCTAACCACTCTTGACTGTTCTTGTCAACAGTATCAAACCATTCTCTAAATACTTTACTCATATCATTCCTCCTTTTAAAAATTAGGTGGTAGTTTTTTAGTTCCGAAGATAACTACCAACTCCTCCAACAGCAACATAACTATCGGTTTTTATAGTGCCTGTCAACACTTTTCTTGTCCATTCCTTACTCGGACAATTTGTAGTTAGTGCATGGTGGTTTAGTTCTCATTTACTTTCATCCTTAACACGCACTTAAGACATATAAGACCAGTGGGATTTTACAAAGGCTCACTCCTAACTACAAAACATATACTATCATATCAATGTGTCAATTGTGTGACATTACTGTAACAATTCTGCAACATCTATGTATTTATATACTCTAACTTTTGACATCAACTCAATAAAGAATTGTCGATAGTCTCCGTCCATATTGATACAGCCGCCAACCAACACCTCATCATCTGAATTGTATTTCAAGTCTGATATTGTTGTCAACACTCTGCTCTCGTATACATCTGCATCGTTTTTAAAGTAGTGAAATGTTATCCCATACCCTTTAAAGAATGCTTTGCTTATTATTTCTTCATTCGTTATCATCTTCGTTCTCCTCATAAGTATCAACATCAGCTAAGATGTTATTAGTTTTATAATGCTTTTTAAAAACATCTATTATATATTTTCTTGTCTCCTCATAATCATCTTCGCTTAGATAATCATAAGAGTATAAAAAATCTTCTTTGCTACATGTTAACATATCATTTATCTTATGTAGTTCATCTGCAAAATGTAGTCCTTCGTATTCAATCATCGTTGTACTCAGCACGCCTTATCTCTACCTCGTTGTATGTCTCAAGGCTGTCCTCGTTTGTGTCTATGATAGGTGCATCCTCATAGTAAGTATCCACTATCTTATCTAATTCTTCGTCCATATTAATCCTCCATGTTATCTATTTTAGTTTCTAAAGAGCTTACTTCTTGTTGTAACTCTTCAATTCTACAGTCAGCAATTCTTGAATCAGATTGTAAGTCTCCGATTTCAGACCTCTGCCGGTCATTGGTACACTCCAACTCATCTATCTTTTCTGATAAGTCTTGAATGATATCATCAAACTTATCCTCTAACTTTTCTAAGTCTGTTAGTTTACTTTCTTTTATTGCATACATTATATTCTCCTTGCTGTTAAGCTATTTGTAGTACATCTATAACAAACCCTGAAGTGTCCTTCTTGGCTTGTCCTTTTGCTTTCAGACCAACCACGCTATTTGGTTCGTCTAGAAATCTCATGTCGTGGGTGTCTCCGTCTATAACCTTGAGACCCTTGAACATACTCGGCAAGTCCTTAGTCCTAAAGACTACAGCTTTGTTATTACTCACCTCGTTAAATCGTTCTGCATATTTCTTGTTGGCTTCGCTGTAACTCCATGTCAAGTGATAGTTCGGTATGTGATCTATCTTCCTCGTTGGTATTTTAGTATAGTCATAGAACTGTATCTCTGGAAACATGGCAAAGATGTTATCGTATCCATCAATCTCTATATACTCCCATTGAATATCACTAGTCCCATTTAATCTTATCGCTGGTCGCTTGTCCTTACGCTTACAGGCTCGAACAAAAGTGTGAATGTCTTTGACTAACACTCTCATAAATTCCTCTCTATCGTCTAAGAATAGATCGGTTTTCTTTTGCCTAGCTTTTTGTATACTCGGGTACACTCCACCCAGTCCGGCAGTATTCAGACAAGCTGACTTACACCCTGCTATGTCTTGATATGGACATATCTTTGTGCTGACTGGTCGCAAATGCATAATGCAAGACCAATACTTTTCCGATACCTTGTTGCTCTTGTCAATCTTTGGATTGCTGTTAACACTTAATAATTTATATCCCATAATAAAACCACCATACCAGTAAGCCGATAATATATAACTGCCCACCATAAAATTTAATAGGGTTATCGAACACCCATTTTTCTACATCATATCGTCTCTTCATATCATACCTCTTTTAAAATGTGGGCTACACAATTTGCATAGCCCTTGTAAAGTTTACTTAGTTAAAGTATACAAGTTTTTCCCATCATAGGAATACCCCATGTCCGTATAATAAATACTTTTAGGCAAAAATGAGAAATATTTTCTTTTCTTGTTACCTCTTTTGTAGGCTCTATCTTTTTTCACAGCTATTCTAAATTTAAAATTTAAAATATTTACGTGGTGAAAGATTTTTCTACTGTCGTATTTATCTTCGAACGTTTTTATAGTTAGCATATTATTGCCCTCTAAAGTTGACTCGCACTTGTTATAGGTGGCGAATCTTTTACCTAAAGTTTTTTACCTGTCATTACACATTTAATCATATAATCTACTCCTTAGACTGTCGCCTATTGTTATTGCTCCTAGTGGTTCTAATATGTAATGGTCTATATCAATATCTAGTTCATCACATATCACCTTTTCAAGTTTTTGAATTGCACCTTCAATTACTTTTAGTTTTCTTGCTTGATCACTGTCCCAGTAATCTAATTCTTTCATCGCCATATTAGTCCTCCAAATTAAATTCCCATTTTTGTTCTTCTTCCCAAATTTTATTAAACTCTCTTGTCGCTTGTCTAGTTTCTTCTTGTGTCACAAGACTTTTAGACATCAAATACGATGTTAAATAAAATTGATAAGCTTCATTACCATATTTATCACTAAAATTTATCATTTAGTCCTCCATATCTTGTTAAATGTATCTCCCCATACTTCGTCATAGGCTTGTGCATTGGCTTTATCGCCATGCATACCTTGCTGTTTTAACTCTTCGGCTCTATCTCGAACCATCTGACCACCTAGCTCACGATCAATTTTACTTGTCGGCTCTAAGTGCATTTTCATATCCATTCCAAAATACATAATGCATTTCTCCAATGTGACAACCTTTTAAAATTTGGCGTTGTCTGTCTCCCTAGCTTTTCGGTTTCCCTATTCGGCTAGTTATTTGTATACTATGGCATACTTTTGTATGCTTGTCAATACCCTTGTCGAATTAATATATTGACTGGGTTTTGCCCTATCCGGTGTTGGTGGTATAGATTGCTCCATTCTACTCTTAACCCCGAACTATCTTTATTTGTACTTGCATGAGCTGACAATTTCACTGGTATCTTTTTTCCATATCGCCTAGCTTTACGCTCGGAATTCTTAGATACCTTTGGGATATTCGGTGATATACTTCTATAACACTTTTCTCCTGTCAGTCCATCAATCATTTCTATTTGTGTAGTCATGTTGATTTCCTATTTATTGTTATACTATGACATACTTATCAAGCCTTGTCAAGTATTAATTTATTTAATATATAATCCTTTTCTTTTTATTAAGATTAATTTCTTAATATGAATACTTTACCAAATTGTAAAACATTGTCAAGTATTTTTTTAAATTATTTTAAATATTTTTTAAGCCTTTACATACCATAAACAATTAAAAAGTCAATAGAAAAAATGAAAAAAAACATATTTATTTTGCTACTACTGTACAAACATACAGTAAAAAATAGGGTGTTCAGAATGGCTTGTATGAGCTTAAGAATATTTTTTAATGCTGTAGCATTAGTGAAGTATTGGTTAGCTTAGAGTTAAGCTAGTGAAACCTTTATAAAGTTTATGAATAATATATTATAACTGTTAAGCACTATGCACAATTTTAAAAGGCGATAACCAGTTATTTAATTTTGCAAGGGCTTGAAAAACTTGTAAAATTTGGTTCAGACTTTTTAAAATTTGTCAAGCTTTTCAAATAAAATAAATAAAATAAAAAACTTGTAAAATTTGTAAAATTGTGTTAGGGATTATTGCCACGCTTTACAAGCTTTTGAAATTGGGTCATTTTTTTTGTGAGTAAAGAGCTGAACGAAGTGAAGGCAATAGCAAAAGGGGGTAGGCAGGAGGTACAGGGGGGAGGGGGTAGTAGGGATATAAATGTTATACATTTCGAAAGGTTTTACAACATTAACCAGATTGCCCGGTATGCAATAATTTCGCGTATGAGTTATGATATTTTGAATAAGTCTTGGAACGACTATGGAAGATGAGGTTGGGTTATGTTATATATATAACCGGGGAGAACCTTACAATTCTATTGTACACATTTATTTCGGTTTTGTCAAGTCATTTGCGAAATAAAGTAAAAAACTTTACAAAGGCTTGACAAACTTTACAAATACTACTATAATAAAGACATGGCAACCAATTATTTAGCTGAATCAAAAGACAAGAACCTAACTGAAAAGCAGGAAGCGTTCTTGGGTCACCTCGTGGATACAGGAGGAGACTTTAAAAAGTCAGCCGAACTTGCAGGTTACTCCGGCAATCACTATCAAGTACTAAAAAGTTTAAAAGAAGAAGTAGTAGATTTAGCCCAAAACGTACTTGCAAGGGAAGCCCCTACAGCAGCGTTCAAGATTATAGAGGTTTTGAAGTCAGATAGACCTATACCTCAAGCTAATTATAAGTTACAAGCTGCACAAACGATACTAGATCGTGTAGGAGTTTCAAAGACTGACAGGATAGATGTTAATCATAATACAGGAGGAGGTATATTTATTCTCCCCGAGAAAAAAGCAATTGACATTACCGATGGAGACTATGAGGATATAAGTGAAGATATTTCTGACTGAGATCGAAGCCTACGGTACAACCTTTGCAGGTCCTAATATTGTAGCTTCATCTTATGAGAAAGCAGAACTAGCTGCAGCCCAGAACCATTTGGTGGTTGTCGGAGAGTTAGATAGCATCTATGTAGATGATGATCTAGAAAAAGAATACTTAAACACAATACCTAAAGAAGAAGATAGGATACTACACTAATGTTATTAGAACGATTACAATTTAGAAACGGTGGTTCAACTGTAAACAAAGCAGGGAACTATACACAACCAACCAAACGCAAGAAGATATTCCAAAGAATAAAGTCACAAGCTTCACACGGTACTGCAGCCGGTAAATGGTCTGCCCGTAAAGCACAGGCACTAGCCAAAGCTTACAAGAAAGCTGGTGGTGGTTACAAGTAATGTTAAAGAAATCACAACAATCGTTAAAAGACTGGAGCAAACAAGACTGGGGAACTAAGTCTGGTAAGAAGTCTAGCGATACAGGTGAAAGATATTTACCTAAGAAAGCTAGAGAAGCTTTGAGTGATTCAGAATATGCAGCTACCACAGCAGCTAAACGTAAAGATAAAGCTGCCGGTAAGCAACACTCTAAACAACCTAAAAAGATTGCAGAGAAAACAAAAAAATTTAGAATGGCTAAAGGCGGTAAAGCTGATGGTAGATTAAAACGAGCAGGAGTCAGTGGTTATAACAAACCCAAGCGTACTCCCAATCATCCTACTAAGTCACATATTGTGGTAGCTAAATCAGGCAGTACAATTAAAACTATTAGATTTGGACAGCAGGGTGCTAAGACTGCAGGTAAGCCTAAAGCAGGTGAGTCTCGTAAAACAAAAATGAAAAGAAAATCTTTTAAAGCTCGTCACGCTAAGAACATTGCCAAAGGTGTGTTGTCTGCAGCATACTGGGCTAACAAGGTGAAGTGGTAATATGGGTAAACAAATAGGCAGCGAAGAAAAGCCAATAACATTTAGATCACCGATCTATAAAAATACACACGGAAGTAAGGGTGCTAATCCCAGACCCGGATTCTATACACAAGATTACAGAGATAACTGGGATAGAATATTCGGTAAAAAGAAAACAGAGGACAACAACAATGACAATGATTAAGAAATGGTTAGAAGCAATAAAAGATTTTCTAACTCCAAAAAAACAAACAACGAAGAGGAAACCAAATGTTAAAAGAACTACTAGAAAAAAAAGTAAATAGTATGATTAATACCAATGACCTTACAGACATGCAAGTCTGGGGTGTCATGTGTGGTATAGGATTTATATCAGCTTTTATAGTTATGTGGATTATCTAAGATGCGTTTAGTTCCCGAAGGTTACATTAAAAGAAACACCTCTACCATACCATTCGGGTATGAGTTCGATGAGGTTACTGGATTTCTTAAACCTATTGAAGAGGAACTAGAAGCATTACAAATTGCTGAGAACATGATAGTCAACGAAGAGGTATCACTTCAGGCTGCATGTGATTGGTTAGAATATAAAACCGACAGAAGAATTTCTACTCCCGGTCTCAAGAAACACGTAGATAAAAAATATGGAAAACGAAACGAAAGACTGGGAGAGGAATCCTCATCTCTACTTGCAAGATGATGATGGTAACTTTGTCTTAAAGAAAGACGGAACTCCTAAAAAGAAAGCAGGTCGACCTAAGACCAGCACCGAAAAAGCTATCAAGGCTGCACGTGCTACGGTAGGTCGTAAACAGCGTAACATTAAAAAGCTTGAAGCCAAGCTTAACAACGCTAGACAATCATTTAAAAAACAAAAAGAAACAATTCAAAAACTTGACAAGACTGTAGAAGGTCCTGTCACTGAAGATGAACTTAACAATCTTCCAAAAGCTGTACAAGAAAATTTAGACAATCATACAGTCTTGTTCCATGCTAACGAAGGTCCACAGACAGACTTCCTTGCTGCCGGTGAAAAAGATGTGTTATATGGTGGAGCTGCCGGTGGTGGTAAATCTTTTGCCATGATTGTAGACCCACTCAGGTATTGCCACAAGAAAGCTCATCGTGCTTTAATCCTCAGACGTTCTATGCCAGAACTTCGTGAGATGATTGATAAGTCTCGTGAGTTATATCCACAAGCCTTTCCCGGTGCTAAGTTTCGAGAAGTTGAAAAGCTTTGGAACTTTCCAAGCGGTGCAAAGGTTGAGTTTGGTTTCCTTGAGAGAGATGCAGACGTATACAGATATCAAGGACAAGCATATAGTTGGATAGGCTTTGATGAGATTACTCACTTACCCACAGAGTTTAGCTGGAACTATCTTGCTTCACGACTCAGAACAACTGACCCAGAAATACAAACATACCTTCGCTGTACTGCTAATCCCGGTGGTGTTGGTTCGCATTGGGTTAAAAAAAGATACATAGAACCATCAGAGCATAATAAATCTTTTGCCGGTAACGATGGTTTAACACGTAAGTTTATTCCGGCTAAGTTAGCTGATAACCCATACCTTGCAGAGGATGGTGTCTATGAGCAAATGCTTAAGTCTTTACCACCGATTCAACGTAGACAATTGCTTGAAGGTAACTGGGATGTAGCAGAAGGTGCAGCATTTGTAGAGTTTGATCCACTCAATCATGTGATTACTCCGTTTGAATTACCTTTACACTGGGAAAGAGTAAAAGCAGTTGACTATGGATACGCTGCAGAAAGCTGTTGTTTATGGGGAATAATGGACCAAAATGACGGAACTTTAATAATATATCGAGAATTATACAGAAAAGGCTTGACAGGAGAAGAATTAGGTAGTATAATAACAAGTATGGAGCTAGAAGACCCTTACTCGGTCTCTGGTGTCTTGGATACAGCAGCGTGGGCTAGAACAGGTACTACAGGACCTACGGTTGGAGAAGCACTTGTACGAGCAGGACATAAGCTGAGACCAGCAGATAAGAATAGGGTACAGGGTAAAATCCAGATACACGAGTTTCTGAAGGTTCAAGAGAATGGTAGACCTAAGTTACAGATATTTAATACATGTCCTAACTTAATACGAGAGATACAGTCTATACCGTTATCAAAGAACAATCCGGAGGATGTGGATACACATGCTTCAGATCACGCATATGATGCATTGCGTTATATGATAATGAGTAGACCACGAATGGTAAGTACATTCGATAGGTTGAGAGGATTAAAAAGAGATATCCATCAACCGGCTGATTCAACATTTGGATATTAAAGTTTATGGCAGACAACGAGAATACATTTTTAAACGCTGACAACATCTACGAAGACGTAGAAGGTGAAGCTGGTAAAAATCTTAATCTAGAAATAGAACAAAAAAGTAATCTTGTTGGTATCATTAAAGATAGGTTTCAAGTATCAGAAGATGCAAGACGTTCAGATGAGTCACGTTGGTTAAAAGCTTACGAAAACTATAGAGGACTTTACAACAAGTCAATTAAGTTTAGAGACTCAGAAAAGTCTAGAGTCTTTGTCAAGATTACTAAAACAAAAGTACTAGCTGCTTTTGGTCAACTTGTTGATGTAATCTTTGGTACAGGTAAATTTCCAATTGGTATTTCAGAAACAAAAATACCAGAAGGTGAATTAGCAAGTGCTCATTTAGATACTCAAACAGGTGCACCCGGTTTAGAAAGCACTATGGGTGGTGGCGAGTTGCCCGGAGATGTTGATGGGAATACATTAGATAACCCATACGATGTTGGATATGAAGGTGATGGTAAAGTTCTTAAACCCGGAGCTACCTTCAACAAAGGAATCTTTGAGGACAGTCTTGAAGATAAAGTAGAAGACCAGTTGGTTGAAGGCTTTAGTCCTATACCTACAATGTTAGAAATTTCTCCAGCACAGAAAGCTGCAAGGAGAATGGAAAAACTTATCCACGATCAAATAGATGAATCAAAGGGTTCATCAGAAATTAGAAATGCTCTTTTAGAATCTTCTCTGCTAGGCACAGGGATTGTAAAAGGACCATTTAACTTTAACAAGAAACTTCACAAGTGGGATA
>Ga0209535_1000767_pt1 | contig 22392 bp, 29 predicted proteins | sample LinPmetageLP28_FD_184041 | JGI IMG/M metagenome (GOLD analysis project Ga0209535, IMG submission 184041) | Marine viral communities from the Pacific Ocean - LP-28 (SPAdes) (version 2) | ecosystem: Environmental > Aquatic > Marine > Oceanic | place: Pacific Ocean | collected 2009-08-22
TAAAACCTCATCTATATTTTTGTATAGGTTTATATATAGTTTTTTATGTAATTGACTACGCATATCTTTTGGTACTAAATGTTTATTCATTATTTCATCTCCTCGTTTATGTATTTGTCTATGTTTGCGAACAATTGTTCTGCTATGATATTCTGTATAAGTATTTCCATTTTTATAACTCCTTGTTGTTTTGTTTTTAGTATTGGAACACTAATACATAGAGGACGAAATCTCCAAAAGGGCGTTTATTTTTTACGGAAATATTGGAATTCGTGCAGGTCTTTATATACTGGGATTTAGGGCTATAATCTTTTTTTAGGATAAATAAGGTTTTGAGGGATTATTAATCCCAAATGCGTTCTAACTTATTTCTATTTCCAACAAAAATAACCTCAACAACTTTGAGTATCTTATGAATTTCCCAAACTATACGATATTCTGTATTGTTGGTTTTATGTCTTACTTGAAAAATCTTTGGATTATATTCGTTACCAAAATTACTTTGTCCAGTTAATCCTTTTTTTAACTGAATTCCACCACTCTTACTCATAGGTTTAACTTTATATGCGTGAGGTAAAGCAGAACCAGTTGGTTCTTGTGATAATGAAAAAACAACCTCTTTTAATGCATTGTGAGATTTCTTATCTAATTTGGTATGGTCTTTATAAACTGAATTACTACATTGTAATTTGTATTGTTGTCCTTTTTTACCTTTAAATCGTTTTAGATGAAATAGATTTTCTTCATCTACAATTTCTGGTGAGTGAAGATTTTGATATTGTTTCTGTAAATCGTGCGGTAAGAACTCAAACATTTCTTCTTGGTTCATGCCTAAATGTTTTTCTAACAACTTTATTTTACGGGCGGAACTTTCCCACCAATTTCTATCTAACTCTTTGAGGAATTCTTCTGGCGTAAAAGTTTGTTGTTTTTCGGGGTTTTCAAATCGTTCCATTATTAACAAATATAAGGATAAAAATTAATGGTGTGTTGTGGTATTTCCGTCCTCTTATACCACAAGTGATTTAATAGTTTGTCGTCATAGAATTAGTGATTTTCAACCTATTTTTTACAAGTTTTATAACACTATCTCTGTTCCAATTCGTTCCGTTTTTTCTTGTGTAGTTGTTGCGATTTAAGAAATCTTTGATTTCATTGTATGATTTTCCGTGCAGTTTCATCTTTTCAATCTTCTTCAACATACGCAGTTCTTTATGGTTCTCAACCATTTTTCCGTTTATCATGTTGTAACCATAAGTCCTTTTGGTATATTGTAGTCCTTTTGATTTCTTATCTTGTAGTGTTTTGCTCGTTCTTAATGCAATTTCATTTCTTTCCCACTCTGCAAGTGAAAAAAGGATATTCGTTAATAGATTACCACTTGGACTATTTAAATCTATGTTCTCTTTTAATACAACCAGATTACATTTGTGTTTTTTCAATATGTTAATGTTCTGTAAAGCTTCTAACATATTACGACCCCACCTTGATAATTCTGTAATAATGATTTCTTGGACTTGTCCTTTTTCTACGAGTTCAATCATTTCTTGGAATTGTTCCCTATCAAAGTTCTTACCACTTACTGCATAATCAACAAATGATTTATCAACCTCTAATCCTTTGTATTCACAATACCTTTTGATTTCTGTTGATTGAACCTCAATACTATTATTCTGCTTGTCTGTGCTACATCTCGTATATGATACTATCATTTCTTTATCCTTTATTATTTGTAGGCAGTATTTGACTTTCCCATTTTGAGAAATCACTTACATACTTTGGTTTTGATTTATTTGATAGATACATATTTCGTATCCAATTTTGTATCCAGTTCGGTTCTTCAACATTACAACAATCGTAAATGTCTATGCCTCTACATTGAGGTTTGTTACAACGATTACAATTTTTCTCTATCATTAGCAAGAGTGTCTAATATTGATTTCCCTTTTCCTTTTTGAAAGTGTCCGTAAATATCATAAGTGGTTCCAATCTTACTATGTCGTGCAACTACCTTTGATATATCTTCAATTCTATGTCCGTCTGCTAACAATTGACTTATAACTCCATGCCTAACACTATGCGGACTAAATAAACTTTTCTGTGTATCCTTATCAACCAATCCTAATCCCTCACACAACCTATTGAAATTCTCATTGAATTGGCTATCATTGTAATGACTATTCGTTTGAGGATTAGTAAATACATAAACATCTTTTGGATTTCGTGTATCATATCTTTTTTCAATTAAATCAATGGTCTTCTGGTTGAATTCAAAATTGGTTGTTAATGTTCTTTTGAAATAAATGGTTGCGGATTTCCTATCTCTATTTAAATGACAATATGGAAATCTTGGTGTTCCATATTCTATATCGTTTGGTTTCCATTTCAATATTCGTGCCTCACCACCACGCATGGCAGTATTTAACATTATGAATAACATTTCTTTAAAATCTTTACTCCTATTGAACCAAGTCCATTTCTTTTTATCTGCATTTGTTGTTGGTTTGAAATCCAAAGAATTAGTAATGAAATCATATAACCTATCCCAATCTTCACCCATTGGTATTTGGTCAATTGTTCTTGGTTGATATTTAGGCATTTTGATTTCGTGATTATATGGATTTTCAACAATATGACTTTCTCTCATTAACCATTTGAAAAATGTTTTCAAATATGTTAAATCATTTCTAATTGTATTGTCTGTTAATTTTTGTCTGCGTCTAAATCTTATATACTTTTTAATATGGTCTGTTGTAATCTCATGTATTCTAATGTTCTGCTTTTGTCTTACAATGAACTTTCTAAATTGTTCTGTATAACCAGTATGATTTTTATAAGTGGTGTATCCCAATTCATCATCATCAACTCTTTGCTTATTGTATCTCTGGTATTCTTCAAAGACATTATCAATAACTTTTGGTTTCTTAATAATAGGATTTCCAACAATGGTATTTGTATCTACCATGTTATAGTATTCATTTAATTCCTTTTGTCGTGCGTTCAGTTCTGCTTTAGTTAGATTTTTACCTAAATATTTATTCACTCTTCCTTTAGCATGACCAAATGTTCCGTCATAAGACATTGTTTGATAATAAGAGAAACCCTTTTTATCTGTATAGATACTTGATTTTCTATTCTTTGGTTTTGCCATTATCTTTCCAACATTGTATGCAATCTTAATCTTTCATGCATTACCATATCTACGAAATCTCCAACATTATACATTTTGAGATTGAATATATCATATACGAAACCTTTATGTTTTTCGTCGTTGAAAAGGAAACAACCTAAATCCATTCTTTCTGCTTCTTCAATCACACGCCATATCAATATTTTCATTTCTTTCTTTGGTAGGTCTAACATCTAAAATCCCTCTTGTATGTTTTGCATACCTAAATATAGGTAATTATACCATAAATTACAAGAAAATATACAAGAAATGTTATTTTGTCGTCATAAGGGGAACGGATTTCTAATCCGTAGGTCACAAGTTCAAATCTTGTCCGGGGTACTCTCTCTAAAGTATTGATATTACTTGACTTACAGAGATTTTATTTGTATTTTAAATTGTAATTATATACCTTAATTTTTATACAAGAAAACCTACAAGAAACTTTATCTCCCTCGTATCAATCTCCGTAAAGAATAGTATTTTATTTATTGTATATAGTTTTTCAGTTGATTTTTTTTATTACAAGAAATGTAATATAGGTTAGGTGTTATGCATAAAGTTATGGTAGAAATACCATATAATAACTTATAGCACTTATTGGTTTTCCAACCAATCTTGGATTTTTTCTCTATTGAATAAAACCTTATTACTACCTTGAACTCTATAGCACGGAAACCCTTTATATCTTGTCCAACGATAGAGTGTACTATAACTGATATTCAATTCTTTCAATATGTTTCTCATACCTACTGGTGAGTATTCTTTTCTGTCTTCATCTATGTTTTCAATCAAACTAAACATTCTCTTTACTCATCTCTTTCCAAAATGTATTGTTTCGTGCAATTTCATCGGCGGTCTGTAATTGATACTCTTGCAATTCTGTTAAGGCTTGTTTCTCCAAATTGACTTTTAATATTATAACCTTAATTAATTGGCGGTCGTGTTCTTCTAATGTTATATCAAACTTTTGTTCTAAATGACTGAAGGCTTGATTTAAGTGGTTCTTCTGTAATTCTACATTTCTTTCTAACTCAATAGTTTTTGATACACTTGGTTCTGTTTTTGATACACTCATTATTCTCTCCTTAATTTTGTGATTGCGTATGATTTTATATGATGACTGATTACTAACTTGACTTGACTTTATGGTCTGTGTGTGATACAAATTTTTCGTTCTTCTCGTCAATCTTTAGATATGCTTTCTGTGTGTTAATATCATATAAATCCTTAAATGATGCTCCCAAAGATTGTTTCATAAAATAAGGCAAATGTAATCTTGGTAGATTTTTAATCTTATCTTCATCATCAGTTTGTAATATGCGTCCAAATGTGGCTATCTGTAATAATTCAGTAGCAACTTTATATAAATCATCTTTTAATATATTATCTTTATCAAGTTTATCTGTTGAACGACTAACCAAATCTGTTTTGGTGCGTTCCCAATCTTTCTGTATATCATACCAATGTCCTCTATCATTTTTGTATGTAAGCAATTCCAATATTTCATCTCTCAATAGTAGTAAGATTTTGTTAATTGGTTTTGGCTTAATATACTTGAAACCACTTTCTTTATTTTTTGGCATATATCCACTCCCTTATTTTGTTCTCCATTGACGCACTCGGTTTATCAAATATTCTCATATATAATAAATGGTATATGAACTCCCACATTTTAAGCGTCATTAGAAAATCAAAAACTTTAATCTTTATTCTGTTATTCATTTGCATTTTTTTCTCTTAATAATATGGTGGCTAGGTAATCATTAGTTTGTTCCTACGAAGATGAAACGGACCTAACCACCATTAGACAAAGATAAACTTTAATTGGAACTCCAAAAACCCTTGTCTATTTAATTACTTTCTTACTACCGAAAGTGTTGTTTAATCTGGCGGTTGGCGATACTTGTTGTTTCGGCGATACTTGTTTTACAATATCATTAAATACTTTATCAACTCGTTGTTTGCTATCTTGTTTTGATAATGCTTTCTTACCACTCATAATTCTTTTCATAGCAGATTGTTCTTTCTTCTTTATACCATACTTTAATGGTTTTGTTAACTTAAATCCCATACCACTCCCTCTTTTCTTGTATATCATTACTAATTCTAGCAATCCATTTATTACCACCCATTTCCAAGAAATCATCTAGCATAGAACCACCACTTACTACCCAAGCATTTTCAACTTGTCTTAACCAAGTTGCTTTAACTTTTCTCCAAGTGGTTTCACTCATTTTTGTTTTTCTATATCTATTAATTGATTTCCTAAGCGGGTGAATATTTGAGTAATCATTATCAATACTTGTATTTACATAATCCATTATTTCACCCAACCTATTTCTTTAGCAACTGATTTATAGAAACTGAAATTCTCTCCAACTGCTCGTGCAGATTTTGATACATTATCAACTATCATCTTGGCTTGTATTTGTTTTTCGTTCAGTCCTTGTTTCTCAAGCCCTAAACAATATTCTACAATACTTGCTTTTCTAAAATTGTGTTTATCTGTGAATTGTGTTTTTGATTTGTAAGTCATCTTTTGTATTTCTCCATTTATAACATTATCCTACGGAACCAACTGCGTTGGATTTATATACTTTATTTTATATATAATTTTCCTTTTTGATTCACCAAGCCCCTTGCCCACTCCAAAGATATAATCCTTGATTAATTGAGGTGGAAACTTTAGCCCCTTGTCTGTATATATATATCAAACAATCTTAAAAAAGATGACTTTTTTTTAATCTTTTTTTTGACGGAATAAATGTCTGTTTCTAATAAATATCTGGCATAGTCATTTAAGGTCTTAAAATAGGTCAAGGCGTCAATTCTGCGTCTAAAAGGTCAGTTATTATGTTGTAATACTGAAAGGTTCTATATGAACGAATTTTTCTTTCTTATGATTTTTTCAATATGGATTGATTTAATATGATTGCAAATCCATAGAACCTCAAATGGATAGCTATATAATAGCGAGTTAGATTTAGAATTGTAATCAATCTGCTTTCGCTGTTAACGAAGAACCAACGAAGAAATTAAATATATCTAATTCCACGACTATACAACCAACCTTGAACTTTCTTCTTATCTAAATCTTCATACCATAATGGCGTCTGTTTCAACTGATTGTTCTTATGTAATTGCAAATATCTTTTGATTGCTTTTTGTTTCCACCAATCAATATACTTTTCTTTGTGCAATTTGTGAGATACTACCAACTCATCTTCTTTGATTTCATTACGCAGAAATTCTTTGGTGTTCTCGTGGATAGGAATATAATAAACTCCCTTTGATTGCTCATTTTGATACTTACCACTTTGGATTTTAAGTTTGCTAAAAATCATTTTAATAATTTTCTGTTTAATTGCGGTAGGCGGATTTTTACCCTCAACACTTTTTGTGGCTAGATTGAATTGTTTTGTGTGATATTTCTTCAACCAATTGGTCCAATCAAAATAATATTCATTATCAGGCTTGATTATAATTGTTCCTTTTGTCTTCCCCACCTTTTTCCATATAGGCAACGAATTATACATAGAATATGAACCATACAACGAGGTTGTCGTTATGCCGGATAATGTATCTCCATATCGTTCTTTCCAATCTGTTCTTATCTTTTCATCTCCAACCATTAATGCAATTAATTTCCCACCTAACATATTGTATCCAAAAGGCTGTATTGGAACTATTGTTTGAGCAATAGCACTTGAATTAAGTTTCTTATCCTTAAACATATTGTCTTTACTCCAACCTAAAAAATTATCTCTTGGTGGTAATCGGCTAACATCACTAGCCATTGTTATAACTCCCAAGTATTTCTGTGTTGGTTTATCTACAACATAGTATTTTAGACTGCGTCCAGGCGACGCAACATACTCAAAACTATGAGTTAATGTTCTCATCACCTTGAACTCTTCTAAATCTTCAACCGGCATTAATATTGGTTCAAGGTTTTCAATCTCTTTTATTGTTTGTTCTGTGTCTGCTAAATTTGAGAACTGATATATTTTCTCAAAGGTGGTTTGTAATTGTTCTTCTGTGAATTTCTTGTTTTGGATTTCTTGCAATTTGCGATAAATCACAATCTCTTGATTGTCTAACTTTTTAAGAAAATCTAAATGCTCAATTAGAATTAATCTTTTTTTTTTAATTCCTCAACATCTTTGGCGGATATATCCAATAGAGAATATGGATAAGTATTTCCAAGAGTTTCTATCAAGTTGGCTAAATCAATCTTTTCATTTTCTAAAAACTTTTTCAGTTTGGATTTCTGTATATCATCTTTATCTATTTCTTTTTTAGTAATGTATTTCTCTTGTATAATTTTGTAAGCACTTGATACGGACATTTCCCCACTATCAATCTTCTCTAATAATTTTGGTTCATAATTATGAATTGATTGTATCTGTTTTAATTTTGATAATCCAACTCCAACCTTGTTGGCTATTTCAACATATACATTAAATCTTTTATCACCTTGTTTATCATTTCGTTTTCCACGACCACCTAAATCTTTTCTGTATTCTTGTTCCAATATTCTAAACTCGTTCTGTATATCTGTGGCGGATTTCATACGAGTTTGGTTATGTTCTATTAAGGCGATTGTTTCGTTTTCATATTCTGCTACTCTTACCTCAATCTCTTTCCAACCCAATTGTAGAATGCTAAAATATCTTCTATGCCCACTAATAATGGTATTGTCTTTATTGATTACAATTGGTTCTAATTGTCCGTTGCGTTCTAATGATTGTTTAAGCGTAGATAAATCTGTTGGCGTATAGATTTCATCATTAACTGCGTTTGGACTTACTTTTGTTATATCTATTTTCATATTCGTTTGCTTGGTTCAACCAATTGTCCAAATATAGCCTTTATAGAGATAAAAAGAAATCAAAAAGTTTTTCTCGTGCAATTTCTTACAAGTTTTATATAAACTAAAAATCCCACTCAAATTTAATTAAGCGGGATTTCTTATTGACAAGGATATTGATAATGTTTCGTTTTATCTATATATATAAATATATCCCTCAAGCACAAAAATCTAATTTATTTTTATTCTTCTAATCTCATAACACCTACAACCTTTAGATGCTTTTGGTCTTCGTCTTCATTTTGTGTCTTTCGTAATTTGGCTATATCCTTTTCCATTTCACTTACCAATTCATCAACATCAAACCACTCATATCCTTTTTTTGTGAATTTAATTCTATCATCTAAACGCAGTCGGTTTCTGTATCTTCCAAACTTAAATTGTTTTCCCCAATTCAATTCTCCAAGCAATTGTTTCTTTGATACTCTTTGGTGTTTTTTAATCAAACTTAAAACTTTCTTATATGTGGCGGTTTCTTCTCCAACCATAGCAAATGTATTTGGATTAAAAAACTCTTTCCAATCCAACCAATTCTTAACCTCTTTACTCCAAGTCATCTTATTGATAATTGGTTTCAATTTTGTTTGTGCCTCTTTATATAATTTTCTGCTATCTAAAACATTTTCAATCATTTCAATAAATGCGTCTTCATTATTCCAATCATATAATAATGGATAATCAGTCATTATATCTTTCCAAACATACTTGTTAGGCAAAATATAAGGCACTCCGTGAGATAGTCCGTCAAATACCGAAATACTCCAACTTGCTCCACCACTACCCTTTCTTCCGTCAAATGTTCCAACACCAATATAACAATCTTGTAATGTCCTCAAATACTCGTTCCTATCAGTAATCTGTAATGGTTCATCTGCCCATTTATATTGTGAGAGGTTAGCGTCCTTTTGGAAAGTAATAACCTTAAAATCTTTTCTTTTCTTATATAGTTTTTCCATAGCACTCTTAAAAAATGGAAATCCCATATATCCTTGTCCTCTATGATTGAAGGCTATTGTTTTAATCTTTGGAAATGTAGGCTTCTTATAATCAATAATATCAACTCCCAACTCGTGCGGTTGAATTATCTTATCAAGTTTTGCAATCACATCATCATTAAAATACTTTGTTGCTTGTTTCATAACTTGTTGTTTTAAGAATTCACTATTCACTCCACAAGTTTCCATTTCAAGCAATCCAACGAAATTCTGTAAAGACATATTCTTAACTGATGAATTGTTATAATCAAACCAATGCGAATATCCAATTATCTTTGGAACACTATGCGTTTGATTAAACATTAGATTACTAATCTGTAATGTGTGTTCCGGCAAATGTGAATAAACAATATCAAAATCATTTTCCTCATAATCCAATACCTCTTGGAAAATACCGGCGTCAAAAAAGAAACTTGTTCTCATAGCATTATTGTTTGATGAAAACTTTTGATTATAGATAAGTTGCTTAACATTTTTCATTTCATCTAATTCATATAAATGAATTGGATTTAATATTGTGAAATGGACCGACTTATTTATTTTTGATATTTCTTTAAGAACCTTTGGTAATAGCACAATATAACTATCTTTCATAATCTCGTTATATTTCTTGGTAATATTTGGATAAACAAGAACTCTATACTGATATTCTTTTTCTCGTGCCATTATTTAATTTAGTGAAAAATATGGTTGTTTGGTGTGGTATTTCCGTTCGGTTGGTATATACCTTTTTTACTGATTTATAGAGATAGAATTGTCGTTCTTTATGCGAGTTTTTATCAATTTAATAATAGAATTCCTATTCCAAATTGTCTTGTTTTTTCTCACATATCCGTTTCTATTGAGGAAATCTGTAATCTCTTGATAAGATTTTCCGTTTGATTTCAGTTTGGCTACTTTCTTTAGCATACGGATTTCAGTTGGATTTTCAATCATATCCCCATTTACCATATCATAACCATAAACTGATTTAGTGTATTGTTTATTATTTGCTTTTAAGTCTTGTAATACTTTGGCGGTTCTAATTTTACACTCTTGTCTTTCCCACTCTGCTAAACTGAATAAGATATTCGTTAGAAGATTTCCACTAGCACTATTCAAGTCTATGTTCTCTTTTAATACAACGAGATTACATTTATGTTTTTTCAATATGTTAATGTTTTGTAATGCCTCTAACATATTTCTCCCCCACCTTGCTAACTCCGTTATAATAATTTCATCAACTAAACCTTGTTTAACCAATTCAATCATTTCTTGGAATTGTTCTCTATTAAAATTCTTGCCGGAAATTCCAAAATCCACGAAAGATTTATCAAGCTGAATATTCTTATACTCACAATATCTTTTGATTTCATTTGTTTGTGCGTCTATTCCGTTTGCTTGTAATTCAGTTGATACGCGTTGGTATGAAATTCTCATTTGTTTATTTTGTTTTCCCATTTAGCATACTCACTTTCATATTTAGGTTTATTCTTATTTGATAGATACATATTTCGTGTGTAATTCTGTATCCAGTTTGGTTCTAAAACATCACAACAATCATAAATGTCTGTTCCTCTACATTGAGGATTTTTACAACGACTACAAGTCGTTAGGTTTGTTTCTAATAGGCTTATATTTTCCAATATTAATTCCAATATCTCTTACCATTTCTTTTTGCATATCAACATTTTCTTCAACATAAAATTTCATCATAGTTGTAATTGAGTGTCTTGTAATCTTGCTAATCAGTAGCGGGTCAGTTCTTAATTGAATATGTCTTGTAATGAAATAGTGGCGTAAGTCGTGCGTTGTATCAACACCAAAATTATCCCACTCGTGTTTCCCTATGCAAATATTCTTAAAGTTGTTATTGTATTGAGAATATGAATAATGTTTATGTGAATTTCTGTAGGCGGTGAATAAGAACGGACTTTCACTAAACATTTCCATACATACCTCAACTAAATGTGTATCATAATAATCTTCTTTACCATTATTACCACTTGGTTTTCCTTTCCAATTTTTAGGCTTAATCCAAGTTCTTATGTTGAAATAATCAATATCATTTGTAGGCAATACTGAATACTTACCTTTCCAATTTATTTCTATAACCCAAGTTCCATTTGTTTTATACCAAAATGCACCACTATCTTGTGGATTAATTATATGTTGGTCGTATCCCTCAACACTACGGAAACTTTGTAATATTTCACCAACTCTAAATCCTAAGCCCAACTGAAATAATGATACAAAATATACTATGTTGCTACCCATTTGATTTTTCGGTTGATTGGCGAACTCTCTTGGTATTTCCCCACTCTCACAATAGGTGGTCCAAATCTTTCTTACATTTGATACGCAATCTTCAACCATAGTTTCATATCCCTTTTTACTGAAATAATCTCTACTGATGCGTCTTAACCTTGATTGGCGGTCATTTGATTTTGTATAGATTAAACCAAAGTTTCTAATAACTGATTTATAATAATCATCAGTTAGTGGATTTAAGGCTACAAAACCACCACCAAAACTATCATCTGCTAACCATAGGTGAAAAGCCCTTACATTTTTAAGATAAGTTCTTATTGTGCCGATTTTCATACTTTCATCAGTAATCTTTCCAAACTTGGTTGTCTTCTTTCTATGCCTTAGCCAATCAACATAATCTTTAACAATTGATTGATAGTGTTTAATGTCTTGCGTGTGAAACAACTTTACATCTTTATCTACTAACCACTTGCGGTATTGTTTCACTCCGTTATTATGTTGTTGTAATGTTTTATAAGACAATGGACTTTGAGTAGGATTATCAATCTTCTTTTGATTGTCTGCTACAAACAAATCTATAAAATATGTGAGTTGTCTTTTGTCTAATGTATTAGATATGAAACCCTCATTATATCTATCTTTGAGTTTATTACAAGCTAACTGAAAACTTGTTTCTCCGTGTTCGTTCAATCCCTTAAAACATTTGCCCAAGAAACGAGTTCTTATTTTTCCAAACTCATCTCGGCGATAGGCATACCAATAATCAATTCCACTATTGGCGTCCTTTGTTTTATTCATTTTTTTAACTTGAAATGAATATTTCGGTATGTTCTTATTATAGACCCTAAAAGATTGTAGGGCGTCTTGGCTATATCCATAAAATGTGTATGTATCAATCTTTGCCATTATCTTTCCAACATTGTATGCAATCTTAATCTTTCGTGCATTACCATATCTACGAAATCACCAACACTATACATTTTGAGATTGAATATATCATATACAAAACCTTTATGTTTTTCGGCATTAAATGTGAAACAACCCATATCCATTTTTTCTGCTTCTTCAATTAGATGCCAAATGGTGAGTTGTAATTCTTTACTCGGTAGGTTTAATAATCCCATAACACTACAAGATAGGGATAAGTTAGTTATAATACAAGGGGATTGTTAGTTATATTGTTAGTTATGTTTGATTGACTACGCAAACTCTCGTCTAAAGATTACAACCATAAGTTTCAAGAACAAACTTTTTTATGTTTGGTTTAATCATTTTGTCCTCTATAACTTGATTTTCCATTTGTTAGTTATATGTTAGTTATATCCTTGTGAATACAAGTATATTGTTGTATATTAAATTGTAAGTCCATATCGTCTGTAAGCGTTTTAATATTCATAATATTTTATACCTAACAAGCAATTCCAAATGTTAGGTATTTTTCATATCTAACTAATAAGTGAAATCTTGTAATAATGAATTTACTTAATTTTACTGATTTTCCAACCAATCTTGGATTTTTTCTCTATTGAATAAAACCTTATTACTCCCTTGTACCTTATAGCACGGAAACCCTTTATACCTCGTCCAACGATAGAGTGTGCTATAACTGATATTTAATTCTTGTAGTATGTTTCTCATACCAACTGGCGAGTATTCTTTTTTGTCTTCTTCTATGTTTTCAATCAAGCTAAACATTTTCTTTACTCATCTCTTTCCAAAATGTATTGTTTCGTGCAGTTTCATCTGCGGTCTGTAATTGATACTCTTGCAATTCTGTTAAGGCTTGTTTCTCCAAATTGACTTTTAATATTATAACCTTAATTAATTGGCGGTCGTGTTCTTCTAATGTTATATCAAACTTTTGTTCTAAATGACTGAAGGCTTGATTTAAGTGGTTCTTCTGTAATTCTACATTTCTTTCTAACTCAATAGTTTTTGATACACTTGGTTCTGTTTTTGATACACTCATTATTCTCTCCTTAATTTTGTGATTGCGTATGATTTTATATGATGACTGATTACTAACTTGACTTGACTTTATGGTCTGTGTGTGATACAAATTTTTCGTTCTTCTCGTCAATCTTTAGATATGCTTTCTGTGTGTTAATATCATATAAATCCTTAAATGATGCTCCCAAAGATTGTTTCATAAAATAAGGCAAATGTAATCTTGGTAGATTTTTAATCTTATCTTCATCATCAGTTTGTAATATGCGTCCAAATGTGGCTATCTGTAATAATTCAGTAGCAACTTTATATAAATCATCTTTTAATATATTATCTTTATCAAGTTTATCTGTTGAACGACTAACCAAATCTGTTTTGGTGCGTTCCCAATCTTTCTGTATATCATACCAATGTCCTCTATCATTTTTGTATGTAAGCAATTCCAATATTTCATCTCTCAATAGTAGTAAGATTTTGTTAATTGGTTTTGGCTTAATATACTTGAAACCACTTTCTTTATTTTTTGGCATATATCCACTCCCTTATTTTGTTCTCCATTGACGCACTCGGTTTATCAAATATTCTCATATATAATAAATGGTATATGAACTCCCACATTTTAAGCGTCATTAGAAAATCAAAAACTTTAATCTTTATTCTGTTATTCATTTGCATTTTTTTCTCTTAATAATATGGTGGCTAGGTAATCATTAGTTTGTTCCTACGAAGATGAAACGGACCTAACCACCATTAGACAAAGATAAACTTTAATTGGAACTCCAAAAACCCTTGTCTATTTAATTACTTTCTTACTACCGAAAGTGTTGTTTAATCTGGCGGTTGGCGATACTTGTTGTTTCGGCGATACTTGTTTTACAATATCATTAAATACTTTATCAACTCGTTGTTTGCTATCTTGTTTTGATAATGCTTTCTTACCACTCATAATTCTTTTCATAGCAGATTGTTCTTTCTTCTTTATACCATACTTTAATGGTTTTGTTAACTTAAATCCCATACCACTCCCTCTTTTCTTGTATATCATTACTAATTCTAGCAATCCATTTATTACCACCCATTTCCAAGAAATCATCTAGCATAGAACCACCACTTACTACCCAAGCATTTTCAACTTGTCTTAACCAAGTTGCTTTAACTTTTCTCCAAGTGGTTTCACTCATTTTTGTTTTTCTATATCTATTAATTGATTTCCTAAGCGGGTGAATATTTGAGTAATCATTATCAATACTTGTATTTACATAATCCATTATTTCACCCAACCTATTTCTTTAGCAACTGATTTATAGAAACTGAAATTCTCTCCAACTGCTCGTGCAGATTTAGATACATTATCAACTATCATCTTTGCTTGTATTTGTTTCTCGTTCAATCCTTGTTTTTCAAGTCCTAAACAATATTCTACAATACTTGCTTTTCTAAAATTGTGTTTATCTGTGAATTGTGTTTTTGATTTGTAAGTCATCTTCTTTATTTCTCCATTTATAACATTATCCTACGGAACCAACTGCGTTGGATTTACTCTCTTGTCTTGTAGTATTTTTCTGGTATATGCTAATTTTCCTCTTTAACTCTCTACCTACCTACACTAATAAATAGAGACTTTTATAAAAAAAGTGTCTTTTATTTTATCTTTTTTTTGTCGGTGTAATCGTCAATTAACTGATATGTATCTGGAATAGTCATTTAAGGTCTTAAAATAGGTCAAGGCGTTGCTTTTGCCTCGGTAATGTCTGTTATTATGGTCTAATTATGAAAGGTTCTATATGATTACATTTTTTTGTTATTCAATTTTTTCAATATGAATTGATTTAATATGATTACAAATCCATAGAAACTGAAAATTATAAAATGGTTGGGCATAAAAGACCTAGCGATTTAATCAAATCTGCTTTGCCTTTAACGGATAACCTATTGCGAAATCTCTAACTAGTAGCGAATTACTTACTTTGGTGGTTTGTCGGTGAAAAACTCATCTACTGATTTCTGGTCTGGATATTGTAGAGTAAATCCCTCTTTCAATAGTTGTTGTATCATCACACGGAAATAACCTTGATTTAATTGAGAGTTCTTTAATCCAAAGACTTTTCGTTTGTAATTCTTACCTCTACTGGCAAGTGATTGTGCCATTTGATTAATCATCTCTTTGTCTTGTTGAACTCTCCACTCCCAAACTAATTCGTGGTTCATATCTGGTAATTCATCTGGTCGCAGTAATCCTTTAACTCTCCACCTTCTAATTGAGTTCTTTAATGATGATTTATATACTGCTCTCTCTCGTGTAGTCAATTGTAGTTTATCAACAACATCATCAAACAATTCATTAAATCCCTTAAACATATCTTATACCTCTTGAATACAACCACGACTGAACTTTCTTTTTATCCAAATCTTCATACCAGAGGACTTGTTCTTTTAACTCGTTGTTCTTATGTAGTTTCATATATCGTTTGATTGCTTTCTGTTTCCACCAATTTAACAAATTATCCTTATTCATTTTAACTGATAATTTTAATTCATCTGGTTCAATCTCATTTCGTAGAAATTCTTTGGTGTTCTCGTGTATAGGCATAAAATAAACACCCTTGGATTGTTCATTTTGATATTTGTGTTGATTGATATTCAGTTTCTTAAATATGGTTTTAATTGTCTTTTGTTTTACTGCAGTTGGTGGATTATTCGTTCCCTCAATATTCTGTGTAATTCTCTTGTATTCTTTTGCGTGGAATTTCTTCAACCAATTAACCCACTCAAAATAATATTCATTATCTGGTTTGATAATGATTGTGCCTTTTGTCTTCCCTACCTTCTTCCATATAGGAATATTTTGATACATAGAATACGAACCATATAGACTTGTTGTCGTTATGCCAGATAATGTATCTCCATATCGTTCTTTCCAATCTGTTCTTATCTGTTCATCTCCACACATCATAGCTATTAATTTTCCACCCAACATATTAAATCCTAGTGGTTGAACTCCAACTATTGTTTGTGCAATACAAGTAGAGTTCAATTTCTTGTCCTTGAACATATTGTCTTTACTCCACTTTATATAATCATCTCGTGGAGTTAATCTGGAAACATCACTACCTAATGTAATAATACCTAAATATTTATCTGTGTTCTTATCCATTACAAAATATTTAAGATTTCTACCAGGCGACGCAACCCACTCAAACGAATGAATTAGTGTCCTCATAATATTGAATTCTTTTATATCCTCAACGGGCTTCAGTATTGGATTAAGTTCTTCTATCTCTGTAATGGTCTGTTCGGTGTCTTGTAGATTTGAGAACTTAAATATTTTATCAAATGTAGATTGTAATTCTTGTTCTGTGAATTGTTGCTTTTGGATTTCTTGTAGTTTTCGGTATATAACTATTTCTTGATTGTCTAGTCGTTTGAGGAAATCTAAATGTTCAATTAGATTTAATCTTTTTTTTTTAATTCCTCAACATCTTTAGACGATATATCTAATAATGAATATGGATAAGTATCATTAAGAGTTTCTATCAAGTTGCCCAAATCAATACTTTCATTTTCTAGAAATTTCTTCAATTTAGATTTCTGCACATCATCTTTATCTATCTCTTTTTTGGTAATGTATTTCTCTTGGACTTGCTTATATGCTTTGGAAACTGATAATTCACCACTATCAATCTTCTCTAACAACATAGGTTCATAATTATGTATGGATTGTATTTGTTTTAACTTGGATAAACCAACACCCGTTTTATTTGCAATCTCTACATAAACATTAAATCTTTTATCCCCTTGCTTATCATTTCTCTTACCCCTACCACCAAGTTCTTTTCTGTATTCTTGTTCTAATATTCTAAACTCGTTCTGTATATCTGTGGCGGATTTCATACGAGTCTGGTTATGTTCTATTAAAGCAATAGTTTCATTTTCATATTCAACTACTCTTACATCAATCTCTTTCCACCCCAACTGAAGAATTGAGAAATATCTTCTATGCCCAGAAATAATGGTATTGTCTTTATTGATTACAACGGGTTCTAATTGTCCGTTGCGTTCTAATGATTGTTTTAATGTTGTTAAATCTGTTGGTGTATAGATTTCATCATTAAATGGATTAGGTGTTATTTGTGTTATGTCTATTTTCATTACAATTGTTTTAATCAACCAATTGTTTAATATTAGCATTTTTAGAGATAAAAAGAAACTAAAAAGTTTTCCATAAGAAAATTCTAATTAGTTTTATCATAAAACAAAATCCCACTCAAACTGAATTAAGCGGGATTTCTAACGACAAGGTTTCACGATAATGTTTCGTTTTATTATCTATATATAAGTATATATCTATGGGACAAAAACATCTTCTTTTTTAATTGATTTGCCAGAAAAACCTTTTGGATTTTCAATCATCATAGACTGAATAACTTGTTGAGGATTATATCTCGTCATTCCAGTAATCTTATTACAATACTCTTTCCAATCTTTCAGTATCTCATCTTTATCTAATGGATATACTTTCAATAGAAAATCAATAAACTTTTTCTCTGTGCCTAAAAATATATTAACGGGTTTTCGTTGATTAGGTCTATTAATTCCAAGATTAAAGTATTCATATTTTCTAATCTTTTTTTCTCCAAACTCCCCACCAATTTTAACCTCTTTTTCTATGCGTTGAATTGTTATACAAGTGGTAAAACTATACTTTGTCTTAAATGGAGATAAGTCCGTCCATAATTCACTACTACTATTCTTGTTGTCTGCCAATGCTTTCTGTAATCGTTTTACATCTTGTTTTGCTTTCTCTAATGCAACGAATTGTCGTTTAGATTTACTGATTATTGTTCGGTGGTCGTATAATTCTCTACGGAAACTCTTGGCGTTTGATGAGGTTTCTTTCTCTATGTTTTCAATTTTATCTAATTGTGTATCATTAATAAAATCTAAATCCCTCTCTCTTATCCAATAAGGTAATTTTTGCTTCTCTTTCATATTAGAATTTACAAAAGTTTAGTTGTAAGTCCTACCATATTCTATGCATAATATAGTTTTTTTCATATAATGTGTTGTTAGACAAATAAACAAAAAGGAACTACGAATATGAAGAACACATTTATGAACATTACTTGGAGAGTTAAACAAGATGCTATAAGACAATATCTGTTAGATGAATATCTTACAAAACTTGAAGAAATGGAAAATGGAGAAACTAATAATAACAATACAACTGGAGTTGCATAATGACTAATAGACAAATCAAATCAATACATAGAAGAAAGAGAAAAGTAAAACTAATGAATATCAAAAGAGATATAAAACGATATGGTAATAGTATAAAAAGAGAGGACGCATAATGACTAAAATAATAGTAAGTGATATAGAATGGGAAAACTATGATAGAAGAACGAAACTGCCATATATAATTGAAGTGGACTTGGGACAATTTGAGTCTGCAGTAAATGATTATATAAAACTTGAAGAAGAAATAGGTGAATACCTAACTGATGAATATGGACATTATCATCATACTTTTTCTTGGAATGTGGAGTATAACTAATGATAAAAGTTGTTGATAATAAAAAGTATAAATCTGCCACTAAAAAACAAAAAAGGTCTTTGAGAAGAATCCAACGACAATTAGAGAAGAAATTGAAACCAATAGAAGAGATGACTACTCAAAGACAAATGTTTGATGATTGGACTTTATGGGCATTAATGAAAGATAATAAAACCTACTTGGAATTATTACTTTCTATGCCAGTAAAATTTGAGATTACGGACTATACGAAACTCAATCTACCATTTGGAAAACCTAGTTCAACTCATATTGCTCTCTTGAAAAACATAGATGAATACTATATGAACTTTATGAATACAAACTATCCAAAATGTTTTGTTAGTGAGAGGTTAGTTTAGTTGTAAGTCATACCATATTCTATGCATAATATAGTTTTTTTCATATACTATGTTGTTAGATAAATAAACAAGATAAATAAACAAGAAGGAATACCTAATGAGCAGAAGACACGACAAAAAAGATTTACATTTAATTACGGGTCATAAATACCTAAAAAATGACCCTTATCACAAGTTGAGAACTTTACCTCGTATGAGATATTTAACTCATCTACCTACTGATATAAAAGCAAGTGTAGATACATATATCCAAACACAACCAATCTATGCTAATAGATGTTGGTACAATAGTCACAAACTACATCTACATAATCCTAAAATTAATGTAGAACACGGATACTATTTTCCAAAAAGAATTAGTGAAGACAAAGAATATAAAAACCAAAAAAAGAGGTGGGAATTAATGTATAAGTATTTAGAAACTCATAATTTTATTGACGGAGATACTAAAAAACTTATTGTCTATCCTAATGATGCACTTTATCCTCATATGAAACATTTTCGTAAAGGTAAAGGTGAGTTCTATGAAACTGATGAAAAACCTTTACCAAAATACTTTTTCTGGAACGAAGATTACCAAACTTATCTACCATTACATAGGCACTCTTGGAATTCTTATAATGGTGTACATTTTGATATTATGTGCGGGTTTCTTAAGGAAGAAGATTATGATACGAATTGGATATACTATTTCAATACGGATTATAGTTCTAACTATAAGAATTGGAAAATGAAACGATTACTAGCGATTGAAAATTATATTAATACAATTGGCGTAGTTGGAGATTTCAACTCAACAAGAAACATTAATACACAAACTACAAGTCAAAGATTTATCAAAACTAACTGGAAACAATCAAGGGGCTACTTAAATGGATAAGACAATACTAATGGACTTTATTAAAAAATATAGATTAGGTGGTATGATTGAACATATTGTATGGAATATTGACGACAAAGGATTTCTATCTGCTAAATGTATTTCAAGCGATAAATCTATTGTTTTAGAGGTGAGTTCTAAAAAAAGGTTATTTATTGGCAAGAAACTACAAAATCAAAAACTGGGGATTTACAATACCCCAAAATTAATGGGATTACTATCTCCCTTAACTGATACAATTAAATTTGGTCTTAATGGAACTGAATTAAAAGTATATGATGATGAAGATACTAAAATGTCTTTTATAGTGTCTCACCACTCACAAATTCCAACACCACCAACACTAAAAAATCTTCCAGATGATTTTGAGGTAGATTTTACATTAGATACAAAATTTATAGATAAAATGATTAAATCTTATGGTTGCTATAAGGATTGGGAAACATTTACAATACTACATAAACCAAGTGGTAAATCACAAATTGTTCTTGGTTATTCTTCCACCATAAAATCAAATGTTATTAAACTAGCTTTTGATACTCCACCAAGAAAGAAAACTATGGATAAAATCAGTTTTGCATTAGAACCATTTGTTGAGTTTCTAAAATCTCATCAAGATTGTGATAATATAAGATGTGAGATATCTACACAAGGATTATGTCGTTTAACTACGGACAACAAGAACTTTAATTCAACTGCTTATTTAGTGAGCACAACAACCATTTAGTGTCGTATGGTGTCCCAGAGGTTTCCAAGTTCCTCTTAAAAACTTGGAAAGACTTTTTAACACGAATAAGACAAGGATAGTTGATTACTTATGATTCGGGCGGTCGGTAGGTAGAACAATCAGTAAAATGATAATCATAATGTAGTCTGGTAGTCTTGTGGAAATAAAAGAGGTAAGTTTGATGTCTTACCTCTTTTTCTATATACTATTCGTTCGGTTGGTATACACCTTTTTTACTGATTTATAGAGATAGAATTGTCGTTCTTTATGCGAGTTTTTACCAATTTAATCATAGAATTCCTATTCCATTTTGTCTTGTTTTTTCTCACATATCCGTTTCTATTAACAAAATCTGTAATCTCTTGATAAGATTTTCCGTTAGATTTCATCTTGGCTACTTTCTTTAACATTCGTTGTTCCGTTAGATTGATTACCATTTTACCATTAATCATATCATAACCATAAGTAGTTCGGGTGTATTTAAGTCCGTTTGCTTTCTTATCTTGTAGTATCTTACTCGTTCTTAAAGCGGTTTCATTTCTTTCCCACTCACCTAGTGAAAATAAGATGTTCGTTAAAAGATTACCACTTGGAGAATTCAAGTCAATATTCTCTTTTAATACAATGAGATTACATTTATGCTTTTTCAATATGTTAATATTCTGTAATGCCTCTAATAAATTACGACCCCACCTCGCTAGTTCCGTAATAACTATCTCTTTTACTTGTCCTTGTTCTACAAGTTCAATCATATCTTGAAATTGTTCTCTATTGAAATTCTTGCCTGATACTCCAAAATCAATAAAAGATTTATCTAACTGAACACCTTTATATTCACAATACCTTTTAATCTCATTTGATTGTGCTTGTATTCCGTTCTCTTGCAATTCAGTAGATACTCTTTGGTATGAAACTCTCATTTGTTTATTTGGTTTTCCCATTTAGCATACTCACTTTCATATTTTGGTTTATTCTTATTTGATAGATACATATTTCGTGTGTAATTCTGTATCCAGTTTGGTTCTAAAACATCACAACAATCATAGATGTCTGTTCCTCTACATAGAGGATTTTTACAACGACTACAAGTCGTTCTGCTTAATCCGTATAGGTTTGTATTTTCCAATATTAATTCCAATATCTCTTACAAATTCTTTTTGCGTATCAACATTTTCTTCAACATAAAATTTCATCATAGTGGTTATTGAGTGTCTTGTAATCTTGCTAATTATCATCGGGTCAGTTCTCAATTGAATATGTCTTGTAATGAAATAATGTCGTAAGTCGTGTGTTGTATCTACACCAAATCTATCCCACTCGTGTTTCCCTATACATATACTCTTAAAATTGTTATTATATTGAGAATAAGAATAATGTTTATGTGAATTCTTATAGGCAGTAAATAAGAACGGACTATCATTAAATAATTCCAGACAAACATCTACTAAATGTGTATCATAATAATCTTCTTTACCATTATTACCACTTGGTTTTCCTTTCCAATTTCTAGGCTTAATCCAAGTTCTAATGTTGAAATAATCAATATCATTTGTTGGTAATACTGAATACTTGCCTTTCCAGTTTATCTCTATAACCCATACTCCGTTTGTTTTATACCAGAACGCACCACTATCTTGT
>Ga0209535_1000768_pt1 | contig 22349 bp, 22 predicted proteins | sample LinPmetageLP28_FD_184041 | JGI IMG/M metagenome (GOLD analysis project Ga0209535, IMG submission 184041) | Marine viral communities from the Pacific Ocean - LP-28 (SPAdes) (version 2) | ecosystem: Environmental > Aquatic > Marine > Oceanic | place: Pacific Ocean | collected 2009-08-22
CATATTTTGGTTTAGGACCAGACGATGGAAAACAAAGAAAAATTAATAAAGCTAATAAGACAGCAAAGCAAATAGTTGATTTGCAAAACAAAAGAAGTAGTGTAAAAAATACATATCTTGGTGATCCTGATGATTTAGAAGGAGAAATGGTAAGAACTGCAGATAAACCTGCTAGCAGAAAAGAAGCAAGAAAAATTAAAAAATTAAACAAAACAAAAAAACAATTAGGACTTTAACAATATTAAAATAAAATTATGGCTTACGAAGGATCACCAGCGGCAAACTTAAATAAAGGTTACGCTAACCAAGAAAAATCAGACTTAATGAATGATAACCCAGTAGCAAGAGATGCTAGCGGAGGAAGACCGTGGATATCTAGACACTTTAGATCATCAATGGGATCACCAGTTAAACAATACGAAGATAAAGGAAGCATGGCTAAAATGGATGATCTTTCGGGTGATGGTGAAGTAACTCAAAAAGATGTACTAATTGGTAAAGGAGTTCTTAACGAAGATGGTTCTCCAGTGAAAGCTAAGTCTATAAAAGGTAGTAAACATAACCATAGTCTAATGGATGCTGAACCAAGACATAAACACATGAAATCAGCTCATTCAGACGTATATTCAAGAGTGACGCCACGATCAGAAAACACTAGACGAAGCAACTCCGAAGACTCACAAATGAAAAGATCATAACAGTAGAGAACTGTAAAAAACTCAGCCAAACACTAACACTAACACTAACACTAACACTAACAAAAAAATGGCAAAGTACATTAAATTTAACCTTGCAGCTCCAGGAGGAGCAACAGGTTCAGAACTGTTGATTAACATCGACCAAATTACAAGAATTGCAACAGGAAGCACAACTACAACTGATATCTTTTTTGATAACAATGTAACTGCAACAAAAAAATGGAGAATAACACATACAGCACCTTTAGTTGCTAATGCTTTATTAGACTCTATACAAGCTGCAATGACTGCTAATCCAGGTGGAGTAGTATCTACAGTAGTACCATCAGTAGCACAAGCACAAGCACCATTAGCTCAATCAGGGCAACAAGGTCGTATTGCTATAACTGCACCTCAAATTCAAGTAGTTTTTGCTTCAGCAGCTTTCACAGCATAATATGAAGTCAAAAGGTTTAGGAGACGACATAGAGAAGTTTACTAAAGCTACTGGTATTAAAAAAGTAGTGGACACAATGAGCAGGGGGTTAAATATCCCCTGTGGTTGTGCTGCTCGTAAAACAACATTAAATAAATTATTTCCTTATAAATAAAAAATGGCATTTACACTAGATAATCCTCCATATAAAACAAACAATGTTCCGGTTTATAATATACCGATGGAAGATGGTGTTATGGGTAAAGCTAATAACAATGGAACTATTGTATTAAACCAAAACTTAGACCCTGCTGAATGCGAAAGAGTTATAGAGCACGAGATGGTTCATATAGATCAAATGAAGCGTGGTGATTTAAATTACGACAACGAAAACGTTTATTGGAAAGGTAAAAAATACTCAAGAGCTGATATGGCGGAAGGTGCTAAAAACCTACCATGGGAAGCTGAAGCATATAAAAAAGTAAAATGAGTAAAAAGAAATTTCACGAAACAAAAGTCGGGCAGTTTTTGTCACAAACTGCGCCAGGTATATTAAATACTGTTGGTGAAGTATTACCAAGTAACGGTGTGCTAGGTTTAGTTAAAAACTTAATACATAAAGACCCTGCAATGCCAGTTGAAGACAAAGAAAAAGCTCTTAAGCTTTTAGAGCATGATATGATAGAGATGCAAGAAATCTCAAAACGCTGGGAAAGCGATATGAAGTCAGATTCATGGCTTAGTAAAAACACTCGTCCAATGTCTTTAATATTTCTAACTGTAATGACCATAGCATTTATATGGGTTGATAGCCATGAAGCGTTATCATTTACAGTAGAACAAGAGTGGATAAGTTTATTAAAAACATTAACCGCGACAGTATATGTAGCCTATTTTGGTTCACGTGGTGTAGAAAAATTTAAAACAATAAGTAACAAATAAAAATTAAACAATGGGAAACTTTCCGACAAACGATAGCTTTATATCTAGAGCATTAGCATACAATCCAACTAATACTATAGACCCTAGACCAGCTTGGGTATTTGAAAATCAAACTGGAACATTAGGAACAAATTTAACAGGATCTTCTGTATATGTAGGTGTAGCAGGAACCGTTAGAGGTATTGTTGCTGGTAAAGAAGGAGTAGGGGGAACTGTAGCTCATTTAGGAGCAATAATAACACCAGGTACTGGATACACTACAGCTAACGGATTAGCAACAACAGTAACTAGTATTGTGCCAAGTTCTGCTGGGACTGGATGTACAGTTGATATAACTGCAGTGGCTGGAGCTGTAACAGTTGTGACAATAAACGCTATTGGTCAACAATACGGTGTAGGTGACATTCTAACAATTGTACAAGGTGGTAATAATTGCACTATAAGTATAGCTGCTGTACAATCTTTATCACCTGTAGCTGGTGATGCAATTGATTTTTTAAACGTACCAGCTGGATCAATACTTCCAGTAGTATTTGATTACATTTTAGTACCAGCAGCTAATGCTGCAACAAACTTGATAGTAGGTAAATAACTAATATACAAGTGACTATATAAATAAGATAAACATTAACAATTAAATTAAATTAAATTATGGCAAAATCGAAAGAATCAGTAAAAGCAATGATAACTGAAGAACAGTTAAAAATTGTAAATGATCAACAATTAAACTTAAACGAATTACTTAGAAACATAGGTATTTTAGAATCTCAAAAACAAAGTATTCATTCTAAAGTTTTAGAAATTTCTAAACAAATTGACGAAACTAAAAAAGAACTTGAAGAAGAGTATGGCCAAGTAAACATCGATCTCAAAGACGGAAGTTATACTGACATCGAAAAGAAAGATGAAGAATAATATTAGAAAAATAAGTATCGGTTCTGATTATAAAAATGATGCTATGCATTACTCAGTAGGCCAACAAGTTTACGGAGGTCATGAAATATCTCATATACTTTTTTCAGAACTAGATAATTCTTACAATATACATATTAAAAAAAACAACGAGGTATTGCCATGGAAAAAATTTAATTCTAACATGGCTATATCTGTTGAATATGATTTAGAATATTAATGAAAAGTTTGTTTGACTTTATTATAAAACCACTAGGTGATGAATATAATAACACGGTTAAAATAGGCGACAAAACATTAGTTCTTAATACAACTATAGAAAGCTATAAATCTGTTAATAATTTAGCAATCATTATTGAGACACCAAAAGCTTTTAAAACTCCTATTAAAAAAGGTGATATAGTAGTAATACATCATAATGTATTTAGAACTTTTTATGATATGAAAGGTGCTAGAAAAAAAAGCAGATCTCATTTTAAAGATGATTTATATTTTTTAGCTATTGACCAAGTTTATTTATATAAAAGAAACAAAAAGTGGAAAGCATTTGGTGACAGATGTTTTATTATGCCACTTAAAGATAATAATTATCTAACGCTTAATAAAGAGCAAAAGCTTATTGGTATACTTAAAATAGGTAATAGTTCTTTAGAAGCGCTTAAAATAAATCCTGGAGACCTTGTAGGTTATACACCTAATGGGGAATGGGATTTTTTAATAGACGGTCAACGTCTTTATTGTATGAAATCTAATGATATTGTTATAAAATATGAACACGAAGGAAACGAAGTTGAATATAATCCAAGCTGGGCACATAGCAGTTGAGGAACTTATTAAAGTTGCTAAAGAAGCTATTGTAGATTCAGATGAAGATATATCAGCTGACAGATTAAAAAATGCTGCAGCAACTAAAAAACTATGCATATTTGATGCTTTTGAAATACACAATCGTATTATAGAAGAACAAAACATGTTAGATGAAAAGCCTAAAGAAGTTAAAAAAGAAACTACGTTTCGTGGTTTTGCTGAAGGAAGATCTAAGTAATGTATAAGCAAACTTTATATAAAGTATTAAATGACCATATAAAACCTAAAATTCTTAAACGAATGAATAGGTATAAAAAATGGGAATACGGATACAACGAAGAATATAATATGGTTGTTATATCTAAAACTGGTCAAATAGGAGATATATATGAAATACAAAACCTAATAATAGCTTTACCTAAAGCCAATGAAGTTCATGAGTTCAAAGAAAATAAATGGACATCATTTAATTATCCTAAAGAATTAAAAAGAATAAAAACTGTATTTGACTGGAGAGAATATCCAGAAGAATTCAAAGAAAAATATTACGACTATATTGATGAAGAGTTTAAAAGACGTGAAGAAGGTTTTTGGTATATAAACAAAAACATACCTACGTATTTAACAGGAACACATTATATGTATTTACAATGGTCAAAAATTGATGTTGGCCAACCAGATTTTAGAGAATCAAATAGATTATTTTTTATATTTTGGGAAGCTTGCCGAGCAGATTATAGATGTTATGGTATGTCATATTTAAAGAACAGACGTTCTGGATTTTCATTTATGGCTTCTGGCGAATGTGTTAACATGGCTACAATATCAACTGACGCTAGATTTGGTATATTATCAAAATCAGGTGCTGATGCTAAAAAAATGTTTACCGACAAAGTAGTTCCAATATCAGTTAATTATCCTTTCTTTTTTAAGCCGATACAAGATGGTATGGATCGACCTAAAACAGAACTAGCATATAGAGTACCAGCTAGCAAGTTTACTAGAAGAAGCATTGTGTCTACTGAAAAACCAGAAGACTTAGAAGGACTTGATACAACTATTGATTGGAAAAATACTGGAGACAACGCTTATGATGGAGAAAAACTAAAACTTTTAGTTCACGATGAATCAGGTAAATGGGAAAGACCTAATAATATATTAAATAACTGGAGAGTTACAAAAACTACTCTTAGATTAGGTAGTAGAATTATAGGTAAGTGTATGATGGGATCAACATCAAACGCTTTAGATAAAGGAGGTAGAAATTTTAAGAAATTATACGATGACTCAAATGTTAACAAAAGAAACGCAAATGGACAAACTCGTTCAGGACTCTATTCTTTGTTCATTCCTATGGAATGGAATTACGAGGGATACATTGATTCTTATGGCATGCCTGTCTTCGAAACACCACAAAAACCAGTGTTTGGACCTCATGGAGCGCCAATCAAAATCGGGGTTATTGAATACTGGGATAACGAGGTAGAAGGTCTTAAAGATGATCAAGATGGATTAAATGAATTTTATAGACAGTTTCCACGTACTACTAAACATGCTTTCAGAGATGAGTCTAAAATGTCTTTATTTAATCTAACTAAGATCTATCAACAAATAGATTTTAATGAAGATTTAAAAAATTCATTGTCTATTACAAAAGGTAGTTTACAATGGGAAAATGGTATTAAAGATACTAAGGTTATATTTGTTCCAAATAAAAACGGTAGGTTTTTAGTGTCATGGGTTCCACCAGTTGAATTACAAAATAGAACTATAAAGAAAAATGGAAAAATATATCCAGGTAATGAGCATTGCGGTGCTTTTGGATGTGATCCATATGATATATCAGGTACAGTAGATGGTCGAGGTTCTAACGGAGCTTTAAGTGGTTTAACTAAATTTAGTATGGAAGATGTTCCACCTAATCATTTCTTTTTAGAATATATTGCTAGACCACAAACTGCTGAGATATTTTTTGAAGATGTACTTATGGCCTGTGTGTTTTATGGGATGCCAATATTAGCAGAAAATAATAAACCTAGATTATTATATCATTTTAAAAGAAGAGGTTATAGATCATACTCTATGAATCGACCAGATAAAAAATACAATAAATTATCTATAACAGAAAGAGAAATAGGTGGTATGCCAAACTCTAGCGAGGATATTAAGCAAGCACATGCCTCTGCTATAGAATCTTATGTTGAGCATTTTGTTGGTTTAAAAGAAACAGGTTATGGAGATATGTATTTCCAAAGAACACTAGAAGATTGGGCGCAATTTAATATTAACAATAGAACATCACATGATGCATCTATTAGTTCAGGACTTGCTTTAATGGCTTGTAACAAGCATAGATATGCTCCAAGTAACAAAATTAAATTACAACCAGTAGATTTAGGTATAAAAAAATACGATAACAAAGGATTTACATCAAAAATTATAAGTTAAATGAATATATATACTAATAGCAATAGCGCCTTCCCTAGTCAAGTGGTTAGTGATGCAGACAAAGCAAGTGAAGAGTACGGTAGTCAAGTTGCTATGGCAATTGAATATGAGTGGTTTGATCAAGGTAGAACTAACGGTAATAGATATTTAACTAATTGGAACAATTTTCATAACTTAAGACAATACGCTCGCGGTGAACAATCACCTCAAAAATACAAAGATGAATTATCTATTAATGGTGATTTGTCTTATCTTAATTTAGACTGGCAACCAGTTCCTATATTATCTAAGTTTGTTGATATTGTTGTTAACGGTATATCAAACAAAAGCTATGATATAAAAGCTTACGCTCAAGATCCTGCATCAGTTAAAAAAAGAACTGATTACGCTTCTCGTATATATGAAGATATGATGGCTAAAGATTACTTAGATGAATTAAAAAATTCTTTAGGTATCAATTTATACCAAAGTCTAGACCCAAGTGCTATACCAGAGTCAGACGAAGAATTAGAGCTTCACATGCAATTGTCATATAAGCAAAGTATAGAAATAGCAGAAGAAGAAGCTATATCATCTGTTTTAGCTCAAAATAAATATGATTTAATTAGACGCAGACTAAACATGGACTTAACTGTTTGTGGAATCGCTGCTTCAAAAACAAGTTTTAATACAGCTGAAGGCGTAACAGTTGATTATGTAGATCCAGCTTATATGGTTTATTCGTATACTGAAGATCCTAATTTTGAAGATGTGTATTATGTTGGTGAGGTTAAATCTATAACTATACCAGAGCTTAAAAAAGAGTTTCCAAATATTAGCAAAGATGAGTTAGAAATTATTCAAAAAATGCCTGGAAATAGACAGTACGTAACGGGCTGGGGAAATTATGATGAAAACACTGTTCAGGTTTTATATTTTGATTATAAGACTTACCACAATCAAGTGTTTAAAATAAAAAAGACTCCACAAGGATTACAAAAAGCATTAGAAAAAAACGATGAATTTAATCCACCAGAAAACGATGGGTTTGAAAGAGTATCAAGATCTATTGAAGTTTTATATAATGGAGCAAAAGTACTAGGAACAAATACAATGCTTAAATGGGAAATGGCTGAGAACATGTCAAGACCATTAGCTGATACTACTAAAGTAGAAATGAATTACGCTATATGCGCACCAAGAATTTATAAAGGTAGAATAGAATCTTTAGTAAGTAAATGTATTGGGTTTGCTGATATGATTCAATTAACTCATTTAAAGCTTCAACAAGTAATGTCTAGAATGGTACCAGATGGTGTTTATTTAGACATGGACGGTTTAGCAGAAGTTGATTTAGGTAATGGTACAAATTATAATCCAGCAGAAGCTTTAAATATGTATTTTCAAACTGGTTCTATAGTTGGTAGATCGCTTACACAAGACGGTGAAATGAATGCTGGAAAAGTTCCTATACAGGAGCTTAATAGTTCTAGTGGTCAAGGTAAAATACAAAGTCTTATACAAACGTATCAATACTATTTACAAATGATACGTGATGTAACCGGACTTAACGAAGCTCGTGATGGTAGTACACCAGACAAACAAACGCTAGTAGGATTACAAAAAATAGCAGCTAACGCTTCTAACGTTGCAACTAGACATATAAAACAGTCTAGCTTATATTTAACTCTTAGAATAGCAGAAAATATTGCACTAAAAATAGCTGATGCGCTAGAGTTTCCATTGACTGCTGAAGCTTTAACTAATTCTATATCTAATTATAATGTTAATACATTAATAGAAGTTAGTAATTTAAATCTTCATGATTTTGGTATATTCTTGGAATTAGAACCAGACGAAGAAGAACAGCAACAATTAGAACAAAACATACAAGTAGCTTTACAAAGCGGTGGTATTGATTTAGAAGACGCTATAGACTTAAGACAAATTAAAAATCTTAAGTTAGCTAACCAAATGCTTAAAATAAAACGTAAAAGCAAAGGTAAGCAAGATCAAGAAAACCAACAAGCTAATATTAGAGCTCAAGCTGAATCACAGGCTGATGCTGCTGAAAAAATAGCTATGACAGAAGTTCAAAAGCAAGAAGCAATATCTGGATCTAAAGTTCAGTTTGAACAAGCTAGTAATCAAATGGAAATACAACGTATGGAATTAGCTGCTCAGTTAGAAATGCAAAAAATGCAAACGCAACACCAATTTGATTTACAGTTGAAACAAATGGACATGCAAGCTACTGGGCAAAAAGAACAGGAAATAGAAAACAGAAAAGACAAGCGTATAAAAATGGAAGGTACGCAGCAGAGTCAAATGATAGATCAAAGAAAAAATGATTTATCACCTATAGATTTCGAACAAAAAAACGTGGCTGAAATAATGCCAACTATCTAATTTTAATTATTTAATCATATTATATTATGTCAGAAGAAACAAAAACAAATGAACCTGTTAAACAGGAGGGTGACTTTAAAATAAAGTCTAAAAAGAAAACACCTAAAAAACTAGGTGATCCAGAACAAGAAGTTGTTAAGGTTAACATTAAAGAACCTTTAGTTGAATTACCAAAGGAAGTAACAAAAGTTATAGTGCCTAACGATTTATTAAACAAAGAAGATAATGCCATTCAAATCGGAGAAACAGAGAAGGTATCTGTGGAAGAATCATCCGGAGATAGCGCAAAGATGGGAGAACCTGTACAAGAGCCCAACGAGATTGTTGAAGGGTTTTCTGCAATCACAGAAGTTACAGAAGAAGAAGTAAAGCAAGTTACTAAAGAAGTAAAAGAAGCTGTACGAGATGAAAAAATATTAGGTAAAAAATTACCAGAAAATATTGAAAAGCTAGTTACTTTTATGGAAGAAACTGGTGGAACTATAGAAGATTACACAAGATTAAATGCTGACTATTCAAGTATTGATGATAATACTTTATTAAAAGAGTATTACAAAAAAGCTAAACCGCATTTAAACGAAGAAGAAATAGGATTTATCATGGAAGATAATTTTGACTTTGATGAAGACTTGGACGAGGAGCGTGACGTCCGTAAAAAGAAACTCGCTAAAAAAGAAGAGATTGCAAAAGCAAAAAACTTTTTAGAGGAAACGAAAAAGAAATATTACGACGAAATCAAGTTGATGGACTTTTTTAATCGCTACAACAAGCAACAAGATGTGGCTACTGAACAACACGAAACATTCAAGAAAAATACTAAAGAACTATTCAACGACGAATTCAAAGGTTTTGATATAAAAGTTGGAGAAAAAAGTTACAAGTATAATATACAGAATCGTGAGAAAGTAGCAGAAAATCAATCGAATCTCAAAAATTTAGTTAAGAAGTTCTTAAATGAAGATGGAGACGTAGTGGATACTTCTGGTTATCACAAAGCCATGTATGCTGCTGAAAACGTTGATAAAATTGCTAGTCACTTTTACGAACAAGGAAAAGCTGATGCCGTTAAAGACGTCATTAGTAAATCTAAAAATTTAACTGATACTAAAGCTAGAACAGGAAGTTCAGGCGATATTAGTGTTGGTGGTTTTAAAGTAAAAGCAATTAGTGGATTTGATTCATCGAAATTAAAAATTACAAAAAGAAAATTTAACTAATTTAAAAAACAAAAAAAATGGCTTTAACTCCACAATTTGGTAGTTTAATACCTTCGCAACAACAACAATTGTTGCCTAGTAACTACTTACAATTTAACACCGCTGCTGCGGGAGCAAATGATTTTGCTCAACAGTACTTACCAGAAATCTACGAACAAGAAGTAGAGCGTTATGGAAACAGAACGTTATCTGGATTTTTAAAAATGGTTGGCGCTGAAATGCCAATGACTTCTGATCAAGTAATTTGGTCTGAACAAAATAGATTACACGTTAGTTATGCATCTGTAGGTGTTGCTGCAAATGGCGCGCCAGCTGCAGGTCAAAACGTTATTGCTGTACAAGCAAACGTTTCTAATGTTATATCTATAAATGACACAGTAGTATTAATGAATGGAAACACAGGTGCTGAAAGAAAATGTATCGTAGTAGGTTCTGTTCCTGGTGCTGGTGGTAACATTACAGTTATGCCTTTCGTAGGTGGTGCTGGACTTGTTAATCCTGGTGGTGCATCACTTGTACCTGCTGTTGTAGCTGCTGGAGCTTCAAACGTGAAAATGTTTGTATATGGTTCTGCTTACGCTAAAGGAACAAACTTAGTACCAGGTGGTACTGTTGCTGCTGGAACTGCTCCAAGAAATTCTATTACACCTCAGTTAACTCAATTTTCTAATTCACCAATAATCATTAGAGATCAATACACTATTAGTGGATCTGATATGGCTCAAATTGGATGGGTTGAAGTTGCTACTGAAGATGGTGCTTCTGGATTCTTATGGTATCTAAAAGCAGAGTCTGAAACTAGATTACGTTTCGAAGATTACTTAGAAATGGCTTTAGTAGAAGGTGAATATAATCAATTAGCTGCAGGTGCTGGTGTTGGTAACTTAGTTTTACCAGGTACTGAAGGTTTATTTGCTGCTATTCAATCTCGTGGAAATGTAGAAGTAGGATTTACTGCTGCTGCTGGACTTGATGAATTTGATGCAATACTTAAAAATCTTGATACTCAAGGAGCAATTGAAGAAAACATGTTATTCTTACAGAGACAAACATCTCTTGATTTTGACGATATGTTAGCTTCTATCTCTGGTGGATTTGCTGGTGGAACTGCTTTCGGTTTATTCGAAAATTCTGAAGAAATGGCTTTAAACTTAGGTTTTAGTGGTTTCAGAAGAGGTTCTTATGACTTTTACAAAACAGATTGGAAATACTTAAATGATGCTTCTACAAGAGGTGGAATCGTAGGTATCAATTCAATTGAAGGTGTATTAGTTCCTGCTGGAACATCTACAGTTTACGATCAAATTTTAGGAACTAACATCAGAAGACCTTTCTTACACGTAAGATATAGAGCGTCTCAATCTGATGATAGAAGAATGAAATCTTGGTTAACTGGTTCTGCTGGTGGTGCAATGAACTCAACTCTTGATGCTATGGAAGTAAACTTCCTATCTGAAAGATGTTTAGTAACTCAAGCTGCTAACAACTTTGTATTATTCAAAGGAATCTAATTGATTCAAAATTAATGTAATTTTTACCCTCGTTATATCAACGGGGGTAATTATTACTTTTATAAACTATTTAATTATATTATATTATGGCTAAACAAGCTAAAGCAGAAACTATTGAGGTTGCACCTCAAGAGGTAGCAGTAAAAACTGCACCTACAAAACCAGCTAAACCTAGTTGGGAAATAAAAGATAGAACATATTTTTTAGATGGAGAAAAATCTCCTTTAACTTTAACTATTCCAGGTAAACATACAAGAAAACACTCTTTATTATTTTTTGATGAAAAAACTGGAACTCAAAGAGAAATTAGATACGCGACCAATATGGATTCACCATTTGTAGACGAACAAAAAGGTGAAGCAACAATGGGACATATAACGTTTCATAACGGTACGCTAATGGTTCCTAAAGCAAAACAAAACTTACAAAAACTATTATCATTGTATCACCCTTTGAAAGGAAGGTTGTATCATGAGTTTAGTGCAGTTGAAGTTGCTGAAGATGAACTAGACGTTTTAGATCTTCAAATTGATGCGTTAAACGCTGCAAGAGAATTAGACATAGATCATGCTGAAGCTATACTAAGAGTAGAAAAAGGATCAGCAGTAAATGAAATGAGTTCAAAAGAACTTAAAAGAGACTTGCTGTTATTCGCTAAAAGAAATCCTGCAATGTTCATGAGTTTAGCTAACGACGAAAATGTTCAGCTTAGAAACTTTGCAATTAGAGCTTCTGAAACTGGAATTATATCATTATCTCCTGATCAAAGAACTTTTCACTGGGGTACAAATAACAGAAAGTTAATGAACGTTCCGTTTGATGAAAACCCATACTCTGCATTTGCAGCTTTCTTAAAGACTGATGAAGGTGTAGAAATCTATAAATCTATAGATAAAAAACTATAAAAACAAGTGATACTATTATAAGGCGGCTTTACGTCGCCTTTATAGTATTTAAAAAAAACAATAATGGCGGTAAATATAAACACAGTATATACAACAGTCTTGTACATATTAAACAAAGAACAAAGAGGTTATGTTACTCCAACGGAGTTTAACAGTCTGGCTGCTCAAGTACAAGAAGAGATATTCAATTCATATTTTCCAGATGGTAATCAACTAAATAGATTTAACCAAAACAATCAACAAAACGATACAGAGTTTTTTAACATGTTTAAAAATCAGGCTTATAAATTGTATCCTTTTGAACAAGACGCTGCGTTTATTTTAGACGTACCTTCTCAAACTTTTTATTATAATGGTACTCGTACTGTTTATAAGTTAGGCGAAATAATATCTACATACTCAGGTAATCCTACTTATAATTCTATAACTCAACTAACAAGTAAAAGTGATTTTTCTACAATAACAAGATCAAACTTAACTTCACCAACAAGTCAATATCCTATTGCCTTTACTACACACGCTGTAATAGTAACAAATCCAGTAACTCCTGCTAGACTTGTAATAAACATATCACCATTACCTACTTCAGTAAGCATTAATTGCTTGTTTAGACCTGTTAACCCTATATGGGGTTTCACTATTGGTGGACTAGGTCAATATACTTACAACCCTACTACATCTACTAATTTTGAATTAGATATATCAGAACAAACAAATATTATAACAAACATACTTAAGTATTGTGGTATAATAATAAGAGATCCAGAAATCGTTCAATCTGCACAAGCTGAAATACAGCAAGTAGAAACTAATGAAAAAAGTTAATAAAATATGCCAATTCCAAACGGAGGTTTAATAACCGAAACTAATGAACAATATTACGCAGGCGCGCAAGGCTTTAGAGCACTAACCGCAGCAGCAGGTCAATCGTTTGCAACAACTTTTAATACAGACTTAATTTTTGGTAGTTTTAATCCTGCTTTACTTAACTATGCTTTAAATAATTTTAAATTATATACTAGTGCTGACGGTGTAACATACGCAGAATATACAGCAGCTTATACTGTAGTAAATAACACGGTAACAATAACAGGAGCTATTGCTCTTGGAACTTATATAGTAGTTCAATTAAAAGCTTTAGATGGTGGTTCTTATGGAGCTAGAAATGCTACAGGTGAAACCGTTGAAGAAAACTACGGTGGTTATTCTTATATTACTATCGGTGATATTATAGATAACTTTATGGTTGGTTATGTAGGTGACGGCAAATTAATACAAACATGTAAAAAATCAGATGTAGTATTTCATGTTAAACGTGGTATGCAAGAATTTAGTTATGATACTTTAAAAAGTATTAAGTCGCAAGAATTAAATATACCACCAAGTCTAGCTGTTATATTACCACAAGATTATGTTAACTACGTAAGAATATCTTCTATAGATCAACTTGGTGTTAAACGTATAATATATCCTGCAAATAATCTTACAATAAGTCCTTATGAAATGCCTTTACAAGATAATGCAGGACAACCAACTCAAGATAATTTTGGTGATAATTTAGAAGGAACTTCTATAACTGAAGAAAGATGGGCAAATGCAAATGATAGATTTATAACAGGTACGTTTAATAATGCTAATTTTGAAGCGTTTTTTGATTTTATGCAAGACGGATATGGGTATGGACTTGATGCTTATGGAAGAAGATATGGTTTAGACCCTGCTTTATCTCAAATTAACGGTTGGTTTAATATGAATGAAAGAGAAGGTAAAGTAGCTTTTTCTAGTAATCTAGCAAATAGATTAATTGTATTAGAGTATATATCTGATGGACTTGCTTATGATTTAGACAGTAGAGTGCCTAAGATGGCTGAAGACGCAATGTATTCTCATTTACTATATTCTATATTATCTACAAGAGCTGGAACACCAGAAGGCATAGTTCAACGTTTTAAAAGAGATCGTAGTGCAAAGCTTAGAAATGCTAAGATAAGATTATCTAATATTAAGCTTGATGAAATAGTTCAAGTAATGAGAGGTAAATCTAAATGGATAAAATAATAAACTAGATGGCAAATATTAGTAATAATTTCCTAAAAGGCAAAATGAATAAAGACCTAGATGCTAGGTTGTTGCAAAATGGAGAATATAGAAACGCGATCAATGCTCAAGTAAGTAAATCAGAAGGCGCTAATGTTGGTGCTTTAGAAAATGTATTAGGAAATACGTTGCTTCAAGATTTTAATACTTTAACTGGCGTTACTGGTTTAAAGTCTATTGGATATCTAACTGACGAAATAAATAACACTGTTTATATTTTTCTTACTAATCATCAAGTTAACAAATACGATCCAGGTGCTAAAAACTTTATAATATCATATAATTCTCTTCAAGACACTTATGTTATTTTAGTGCAAGGAGCTTTTTTAAATTTTTCACAATTAAATCCTATATACGGAGTTAATATATTAGAAGAACTATTATTCTGGACAGACAACAGAAATCAACCTAGAAAAATAAATGTTGTTAATGCTGGCGTTAGTGGATACTATACAACAGAAGATCAAATATCTGTAGCAACATATAACCCTTATGAATCTATAGAGCTTTTTCAAATTATAACACCAGCTATGGTAACTGCTAATTCTTCGCTAGCGCCTGCTGTAAATGATTATCAAACTACTATGTTTGATGTGACTAGTAAATTTTATCCTAACGGTGGATCAGCTTTTAGCGAATTACCAAATCCATTACAAACAGCTACAGGCCAAACGGTTCCAATATTAGTAAATGATGTTACAGCTGAAGGAAACATTACTTCTGGTATGAGAGTTTCTTATATAGACAATGATGGTGTGATGGTTAATACAAATGTAATTGTTGCCACTGCTCCAACTCTTGCAACTAAATCTTTTACTACTAGCGCTAATATACCTGCGTACTCTTCTACTACTACTATTGAGTTTGTTTTTGAATCTAACCCTTATTATGAAAACGCTTTTAGTGGAGACTCTGAGTTTTTAAAAGACAAATTTGTAAGATTTAGCTACAGGTTTCAATTTGATGATAACGAATATTCTATATTTGCTCCGTTTACACAACCAACTTTTATACCAGAACAAGACGGTTATTTTATGTACAATAAAGACTGGCATGATATAACTACTCAAACAACAGACGAACAAGATACTTACAGAAGCACTATAGTTGATTTTATGGAAAATAAGGTTACTAAAATAGGACTTAGAATACCTTTACCTTCTACAAAAGCAACTTTACAAGCACTACACAAAGTAATTGGTATTGATATTCTTTACAAAGAATCTGATGCTTTAGCTGTTAAAGTTGTAGATACAATACCTATAGAAAACATAGTAGCGCAAACAGTAGAACCAAATATATTTACTTATAACTATAATTCTAAAAAACCTTTTAAAACATTACCATCCGACGAAATAACAAGAGTTTTTGACAAAGTACCTGTAAAAGCTTTTTCACAAGAGATATCTGCTAATAGAGTTATATACGGTAACTTTCAAACTAAACACACGCCACCTGCTAGCATAGATTATAGCGTTGGGGTTAATTTAAAAGAAGATAACACAGCTACTGTTACTCCTAGAACAATAAATAGTAAGGTTGGTAAATTAGAATATCCAAGTAGTACATTAAAACAAAACAGAACATATCAAGTTGGTATAGTGTTGTCTGATAGATATGGAAGACAATCAACAGTTATACTTTCAGACCAAGACGCTTCACAGGTAAATAGCTCTGAAGACTTTGGAGGATCAACAACTTATACTGGTTATTTAAATAATTCTATTAATAGATCAGGATTTCCGGGTAATGCTTTAAGAGTGTTGTTTAATCAACCAATTGGACCGTCTCAACCTAACTTAAACACTGGTTGGCCTGGTATATATAATGGAGATAAAACTAATGCTAATTACAATCCTCTTGGTTGGTTTTCATATAAAATAGTTGTAAAACAACAAGAGCAAGAATATTATAACGTATATCTTCCTGGAGTTTTAGCTGCTTATCCAAATGATAAAACACTAGAATTAGGTAAAACTTCTCATACAGTTTTAATAAATGATAATATAAATAAAGTTCCTAGAGATTTAACTGAAGTAGGTCCAACGCAAAAACAATTTAGAAGTAGTGTAAATTTGAATGGTAGAGTACAAAATCTTGATTCAAGTCCAAGTACCTCAGGTTTAACAAATACACAGTTTTTTCCAAAAAAAGCTGGGAGCATTGTAAGTACCATAGCTAGCGACGATGATTTGTTTAATGGAGAAAATATTTTAAATAATTATATTCCAAGTCAAGCTTTCTACAGTATTGATTCTGATCCATTTATTGCTAGAATATCTACAACAAAAGAATTTGGAGTTGTGAATACTAATGCTACTAGAATAACTGCTGCTCAAGCTGCTCCAAATACTACAACAATTGATTTAAGTCCTGCTGGTGGCGTAGGAGTAATTCAAGTTGGTGATACAGTAACAGGTGGAACTATTGTGCCTGGTACTATTGTTGTTTCAATTACTAGCGCTACTGTTATAGTAGTTAACAAAGCACAGACTTTAGTAGCTACAACTGAATTAAACTTTCACAAATCAGTTCCAATAGAACGCTTACAAAATTTAGCAGTTTTTGAAACAAATCCAGTTTTGTCTGAATTAGATATATATTGGGAAACATCAAGTAGTGGATTATTAACAGACTTAAACACAGCTATAATAGAAAATAGTTCTGCAACAGCTAATTTAAATGGTTTTAATGCTACTAATTTTAAAGAATCAATAATACCTGGAGTTTCTGAAACACCAGCGTCTAATGGACCTGTTATAGGTACAGGTACTTTTAATTTAATAAATCAAGCTGGCGCAGCTATTGTGTATGGAACAGGAACTAATCAAGGAGTTTTAAGTTTAATAAGTGTTTTTGATACGCAAAGCACGCCTCAAGACAGATCATCAGAGTTTGTTTTTAATGATAATACATCTGGAAACTATACTATTAGCGTCAAAGGTAGTGTGGCTAATCCTTATTATTATTATGGATTTCCAATAGAAGCAAGATCTTTTAGATTTTTATTTCAAAGTGTTGTAAATGGTATTACTCAAACTTTTTATGAAGACGTTACGTTACAAAACTTAGCTCCAGTTATAACAGGTTGCCCAAGTGGTAATGTTACTTTGACTGGTGGTAATGGTAGTCCTTTTTCAGTTGCAGCTACGTTGTATGCTGTAAACGGAAGCGCTTACCCATCGAATAAAGCTACAGATTTAACATGGACTTTAACAGAGCCTTCAGGTAATAATTATTTTGATATAACTATTTCTACACAAAACAATTATCCAACCACTGGTAACAATGCTTTAAAAGCTATTATAACAGCAAGAACTATTGGTGGTGATCCTCCAAATGGAACTTATCAATTAAGAGCTAGCGTTGCAGACGCTGGTAATTCTACAGCAGCTTGTATATTTAATGTTATAATCGCTGTACCTGTATGCCAATTTTTATCATCAACATTAGCTAATCCTTTACCGGATTATGATTTTAACGCTAGCGGAAGCATTCAAATGGTTACTATTGCTTATCAAGATTGTAATGGTATTAATCAAACAGATACAGTAGAAGCAGACGGTACTCAGTATTGTCAACAAGCGTTAGGATCATCAATGACGTGGACGTTAGTTAATCCACCAGGAAGTATACCGCCTGCAGATAGAACTGGAGTGTTTAATGCAGTTGTAGCTAGTTGCGGAAGTGGACCAACGCCATAGTTAAAAACAAAAAAAACAAGTAATAATATTAATATAACATGGGAGTAGTAGTAGAAGTTAAATACTTTAACAGTTTTTTATTAAGAAAAACTATGACAAACAGCCAACCATCACCTGGTCCAAATATGGCACCGGTATGGAATGGTTCTTTTGGTATACCTAAAACTATTGGTGGTTTTAACGTTTATTCTACAACTATTGCTTCACCTGAAAATGTTAACAACTGGATAATAGAAGAAGCAAGGATAAGAGGTGGTTATAATAATACATCTGTAGATTTTGGAGTAAAAGCTTATCTTGTAGAAAACGAACCAAATTCTTCAGTAAGAAGTAACACACTTATATATTCAGGTATATTTAATTCTAGAACAGGTGTTAATGATACTAATGTTTTTCCAGTTGGTCAAGACATCACAAAAAGTGCTGATCCTGCAAATGGATCAATACAAAAACTTTACGCTGAAGACAGTAATCTAGTTATATTTCAAGAAAACAAAATAAGCAGAGCATTAGTTAATAAAAGTGCTATTTATTCTGCTGAAGGAAACGCAACAGTAACTTCTTCTAATTTAACTATAGGTGTTATACAGCCTTTTCCTGGTCAATACGGTATAAGCAGAAACCCTGAAAGTTTTGCTGTTTATGGTTACGATAAATATTTTGCAGATGAAAACAATAATGTTATGTTAAAGTTATCAGGTGGATCTGTAAGAGAAATATCAGGAGAAGGTATGACTGATTTTTTCAGAGATACTTTAAATTCTATAAATCAACCACAGTCTGCTGGTTTTGTTCAAGGTGGTTGGGACATACATAATAAACAATACGTTGTTTCTTTATATAGAAATCCAATACAATTTCCTACAGCATCATTTTCAACATTAGCTTATGGTCAATCAATAGGTGGTGGAGAAGGTTGGTCAACTTTTTATAGTTTTAAACCTGATCAAATGCTTAGCTTAAGAGATAAGTTATACACACTTAAAAACGGACAATTATGGCAGCATTATTCTACAGTATCTACTGCACTGCGTGGTAATTTTTATGGAGTATCTACACCTAGTTCAATAACTTTTGTTTTTAATCCTCAACCTAATTATTCTAAAACCTTTAAGACAATATCTTACGAAGGAAGTAGCGGTTGGCAAGTTAATAGCATTATAAGTGATTCTACAGGTGAAGATCTTTTAAGTGGAGTTCAATATCAAGAAACGCAAGACGAAACAGTAAACTCATCATATGATTCATCAGAACCTACTATTGTATCTCCTGCTACATTACCACCTTCAATTTACAGTTATCAACAAGGTCAATATGATGCATTGGGTAACGAATATCCTCAAGCTTTAACTCCACCAATATTGCGAGCAGGTTTTGATAGAAAAGAAAATAAATACGTTGCAAATCTAATAAATAATAGTGTAGTATCTACAGGTGAAATTGTTTTCGGTGGTGCAATGAGTGGCATAAAAGGTTATTATTCTACAGTTACTATATCTACTGACAATACAACAAACGTAGGTGGTGAAAAAGAATTATTTAACGTTGGTTCAACATATGTAATGAACAGCGGATATTAAATTAAATTAAATGAAATTAAAAAACATTGAAAGCATCGAAGCTTTAAAAGATGTTATGTTTAAAGGTGATGAAAAAAATGGATTTTATGGAGATGGAAAAAGCATAGCAACAATACCAGAAATACCAATAAAACATAGTTTTGCAGATCAATTATATGTAAGACAAATGAATTTAAAAAAAGATCAAGTGATAGTAGGTGCTGTTCATAATCATTTACATGTTTGGTTTTTACTAACAGGTAAAGTTATTATAAATAATAATGGTGAAAAAATAGAACACATAGCGCCATGCTACACAGTGTCTAAACCAGGGTCACAAAGAATTATATTAGCTCTTGAAGATTCTATATTTGTAAACGTTCACAAGAACCCTACAAATATTAAAAACATACCTGAATTAGAAAAAGAAATAGTCTCAATGACAATAGAAGAATATAACATTAAATATAAAAATATATGAGTTTTGTAATCGCTGGAGCCGTAAGCGCCGGAACAAGCATAATCGGTGGTATCATAGGAGGTGGTAAAGCTAGAAGAGCAAAAAGAAGAGCCGCTAAGAAGCTAAAAAAAATGAACGCTAAAATGTCTCAATTAGAAGCTAACAGACAAGATATAATAAACCCTTATGAAGATTCTACTAACTTAAGTTCTATGATGAGTAATCCTATGGCTAATTTATCTGTAGCTACTCAAGCTGCGGAAATGCAAATAGAACAATCAGACATAAGTTTAGCTAATACATTAGATACTATCAGAGCTACAGGCGGTGGAGCTGGTGGTGCAACTGCTTTAGCTCAAGCTGCGTTAGCTAGTAAAAAAGGAGTTGCTGCTGACATTGAAGCACAAGAAAAATCTAACGAAGATAAAAGAGCGGCAGGTGAACAAAGACTACAAGATGCTAAAATAAGTGAAGAACAAAGAATGCAAAATTTAGACGCTGCCGGAAAACAATTTGTGTATGGTCAAACAGAACAAAGAGAAATGGGTCAGTTAAATAGATTACAAGCTCAAATAGATAATCAGCAAGGTATAAAAGCTCAAGCGTCAAGAGATCAAACCTCTGCATTAACTGGTATGATTAGCGGAGTAGCTTCAGCTGCGGGTAGTTACATGACTGCAAAAGGTAAATAATATTCAACATGGAAAATAGAAACATTACAACAAACACTTTAATAAAGCAAATGATACAAAGCGATGCTATAGCTTATAACATGGACTATGTATCTAAACCTGTTGACACTGACTTTGGAGTTTTAAACAGAGCTTACCAAGAAACTGGTCGTGAGTATGCTGCAATAAAAGTAGCTATACAACAAGGTAATTGTGCAGATCAATATTGTACTGTTGAAAACGCTAGAATGGTTCAACTAGAGGCTGCGCCTAAATTGTCTTTAGAATTTTTAGCTAATGTTACTGGTGAACTAGCAATAGTTGAAACACCTTATTACGACGTTAATAATGATTTTTCTTTTATGATAGCTAATTGTATATTAACTAAAAAACCTGGGTTTTCTAAAACAGATGGTTACGATATATTATTAGAATTAGTACCAAATGGAACACAACAATTAACTTTTATAGGACCTGGTTTTGATACTCCTTTATCTATAAATAGCGCAGCTCTTCAAACATTATTAGAAGCAGACACTTCTTTAGTAACTGAAACACCAGATATAAATACTAGTATGATGGAGCTTTTAGTAGAGTCTCAATTATTTAGACCTGACATGATAGGTGAAGATAAAAAATTATCATCTGCAGCAAAAATATCAGAAGAATTTATATTAAAATTTAACGGTGAACCTGATTATGAAATCATAGATATAGGTAATGGTAAGGGTAGAAATATACTTAGATATGACTTAGACAAAATTGAAAGAAAAATAACTCCTTTTATCAATGCTGAAGTTTCTGGTATACTAAGCGCTGAACAAGAAGCTATAGCAGCTTGGAACGTGTTTTTATCTAAACTAACTAGTGAAGAAGAAGATGATCAAATGGTTCAAAACGCTAACGCTGGAAATTCATCTTGGTCTTATGAAGATGATCTGCCTTTAATGCAAGACAAAAAAGTTTTATTCTTAAAAAATTATAAACAATATTTTTATAAAAATTATTTAGAGCAATTTATAACAAATAAACTACCAAGCGTAGAAGCAGACGCTGCGGTATTTGATTTAGCAGAAGCTAGAACAGCTAAAGCTCAACAGTTCATGCAAGATAACCAATAAATTAAATTAAATGAATAAGTTAGAATACATAGAAAGCTTAATAGCTGAAGGAGCAAATAGCACCGAGGTGTTTGAAAAAGCAAGACAATACGATATAGATAATCCAGTAAAGACATACGACACCCAGAACCAGGATGCAACTGCGGTGTCAACGAACGCCAACGCATCCAATACGGGATCACAATCGGGAGATGGTTCATCGGGATCTCAACCTACAATTAATCCAGGTCAAGTTTTATCAAGAGATGATGGTTTTGAATATAAATATGAAATAGACCCAAATGATCCAAACCAAGGTATTTATTATTCTAGGCAAGCAGGATCAGAAGATGAGTGGGCAAACGCAAACGAAGACACTAGCGAACGTGGAAACGTTGCTAAAATGTCAATAGCTAATTTATTTGGTCATTCTTCTTTTGGCGAAAAAGAACAAAAACAATATTTTGATAATTTAGAAAAATTAGAAGAACTTAAAAAAGCAAAGAAAGAAGCTA
>Ga0209535_1000769_pt1 | contig 22344 bp, 20 predicted proteins | sample LinPmetageLP28_FD_184041 | JGI IMG/M metagenome (GOLD analysis project Ga0209535, IMG submission 184041) | Marine viral communities from the Pacific Ocean - LP-28 (SPAdes) (version 2) | ecosystem: Environmental > Aquatic > Marine > Oceanic | place: Pacific Ocean | collected 2009-08-22
GCACAAATGGTTACATCAAAGGTTGTTCGTGATACTTGGAAGAAACTATACGGACAAACATTAGTCGGTATATCAACAACAGCATTATATGGTATTCATTCAATGTATAATGGAATACCACAATGGAAAACCCTTGGTGAAACTAAAGGTAAGATTAGTTTAAAGCCAGATGATTCATTTTATGATACTTGGCACCAATGGTTGAAAGATAATAAGTCTGAAGATTACAAACGAGTAACTACATCGAAAACAGGTCAACCCGTAACAGGTATTAAACAAAAGATTATACAATTAATATATAAAGAATTAGATATCAAACGAGCAAAGTATGAACACGGATTCAAACGAGGTTGTTACTTTGCTAACATATATCAAAATGGAAAAGAATTTTTAAGAAGTGAAATCAATGAAAACGAACTACAAATTAGAAATATGTTCGATAGAGATATTGAGTATATTGATAGTTGGTGGAAACGTAAAGCAATCAAACGATATGAAAACTTATTAGAACAAAACAGAATTAACCCCGAGATGTTATTTTATTCAGGTATGATTAACATTACTTGGGAACAAGCAAAAGAAAAATACCTAAAGGACATTGGAAGATGAAACAATTAAACGAAAAACAAATACAACAAAATTGGACGGACTTACGAACAATTATCAATAATACATTTGAGGGTGATAGATTAGAAAAACTCAATAAGATGTATGATTACTTTGAAGATAGGATGGTGATGGCGCCAGCAAGTGGTAGAGCACATTTTCATAATGCTATGGTGGGTGGATATGTAGAACATATATTACACGTTGTTAGTAACGCACAAGAGATTAGAGATGTGTGGGAAAAGAACGGAGCAACAATTAACTTTACTAATGAAGAATTAGTATTTGCAGCTTTACATCACGACTTAGGTAAGGTAGGTAATTTAGAACACGACTATTATGTTCCACAAGAATCAGATTGGCATCGTAAGAATCGTGGAGAAATATTCACACACAATTCAGAACTACAATATATGACTGTAACTGATAGGTCTTGTTGGATACTACAACATTTTCAAATTCCTATGACAGAATGGGAGTTTATTGGATTGAGATTAACAGATGGATTGTACGAAGAAGGTAATTCTAAATACTATATGGGATATAATCCAGACTTTGGATTGAGAAGTAATATTGCTTACATCTTACACCAAGCCGATATGATGGCAACTCACATTGAAGGTAATCAATGGGATAGAGGTGATAAAGTGGAAAGTGAAAAAGTCCAAAAGTCAGTAACGAATATAAAACAGGCAGTTGATAGTGAGGTAAAAGAAAAGTTTACCAAGTCAACAGATGCTAAAGACATATTTAACGAACTATTTGGAGAAGCAACGAAATGATATTACAAATAATATTAGGTTTAGCAGTTCTTGGTGAGGGATATATTATATGGAACTTAACGAGAAAAACTGAACGATTGGAAACTTGGATAGAAGATTACGCACAACGTGTAATTGATACACAAGAAACATTAAACATTATTGATGACAAAGGAAACTTTGAAGCCGATGATGAAGTAGGAGTTGTCTTTGATTCAATCAAAGAAACCATAGACGAATTAACCAAAATAACAGAAAAGGAATTATAATGCCAAGAAAAGCAGCAAAGGGTTCACCAAGATATTACTTTCACCAAGGAACAGAAGACGCAATCATAAGACACAATAAAGAAACTCGTCCACATATGAGAGAAAGAATTTATAATGAACACATTAGAGTTCCCTTTGAAAAGTTGGCAGAAAATATAATTCATACATTTAAGTTTTATTACTTTGATGTTCCAAGTACAGATGTTATGCACGAAGTTGTAAGTTTCTTATATATGAATATGCATAAGTTTACTGAAGGTAAAGGAAAAGCATTCTCATACTTTAGTATTGTTGCTAAGAACTATTTGATTCTACACAACAACAATAATTACAAGAAGATGAAACAAACTGATAGTGAGGAAGTTACTGATTACAAACGTAATCCAATCACCGAAGCAACTCGTGAAGATTTACTCACAGCAAAGAAAGAGTATCTTGATTTGTTTATTGAGTATTGGTCAAACAACTTGACTACTGTTTTTAAACGTAAGCAAGATATGGATGTTGCTAATTCGGTATTGTATCTTATGGAACACAGAGAGAACATTGATAACTTCAATAAGAAAGCTCTATACATTTTAATCAGAGAAATGACAGGTTCCAATACACAACACATTACACGAGTAGTGAATGTGATGAAAAAACATCACGTTAATCTACAACACAATTACCTAACGACTGGCTCAATCGAAACTAAGTTTACAGGCAGTTGGGATAATTTGTAAAAAAAAGCTTGACATTGTTAGTAAAAATACATATATTAGATTTGAATAATTAAGTTATATCAGTTTTGTTCTAAATTTGCAGTTTACCAATAAAGGTATACTAAAACATAAAAGGAACTAAAAATGACAGAAATACTAAATAGATACAACAACGAGGGAATATTCCCAACAGATGAAGAACTTCAAGTCATTGTAAATGAAGATGAAAACTACAATGAACCACTTGAAGTGGAATTGGAACTCTTAAGATTGGCGGAGAATCCAAATCACCCGTATCATAATATGACTCTTCCTCGAGAGTTTACTATCGAAGACATCATAAACTAAAACAAAAAAAGGGGAATATTTCTATTCCCCTTTTTAATTCCACCTTTATTCTTTCTTATTTATTATTCAGCAATCCTAATATCACCAATAGTGATATAAATCCAGCGAATCCACTTGTTGCAAATAAATTCACTAAACTAATCAGATTACCAATAATGTCCATACCGAAGAACCCGCCAACAAAAATCAATTGAACGAGAACCCCAAGACCAATAACAGATAATAGCACATCTTTAAGACCTGCCACTACATCTATTATCATAGCCATAGTATTTTTCATATTCGTTTCCCCCTTTTATTAATCTAAAAGACTACAAATTCCATAGTCGTATAATAACTATATACCAATCTAACAAAAATTAAATGATATATAAATATATATCCCTATTTTTTAAGTTTTATCTATTTATTATTAGATTAAAAACAAGCAAAAATAAGCAAAATTATGTCAACAGATTACGAAATATTCAAAGGAAAAACACTCGGAGATGTGTTCAAAGACATCTATGATAATTCCCATACCAATAAAAAACAATTAGAAGTATTGATGAAAGAGGTAGTGGGGTTTATTAAAGATGGTGATACTGCCGTGCAAATAATTCCTATGTTAAAGGAATACTTAGAAATCAATGTAAAGAACGATGAGCAACTCGTCAAACTAGCAACAATCGTTCAAAGAATTACAGCAGCTGAAGGTAGAGCAACAGCTGATGGAGATGAGTTCGGATTATCCGAATCAGAAAAAGAACAATTAATGGACGCAATAGAAGAAAATGTTCAAGAGTTACAAAACAAGCAAGACGAGATTATTCAAGATATCAAACAGGAAAACTAATGGCTAACATTATCAAGAAGGGTTCTGGTGGAGAACCAAATCCTTTAGATAATCAATTACTAACAAGTGATGGATTAAAAAACAAACTTGCGCAATTAGGCGCAGAACACTTATTTTTTGAATTAGAAGTATTAGAAGTTGTTGATACTTTTAGATTAATAAATGCGGATACCGATGAGACAACAACATCACAACCAGGTGCTATACTTGGTAGATATGTTTTTTCAGAGCAAGGTGATAGAGCTTCTGAATTACAAGAATTTTTACCATTAGATACTAACATACTACAATACCCATTGGTTGGTGAAGTTGTAATTGGGTTTGAATTTAATAATAATAGATATTATTTTGGTAAGGTAAATGATGTCTTATCAAAAGTAAACTTTAGTAAATTTAATATAAGTGGTGTTGATAAAGCAAGCACATTAGAAGATGATGAAAGCCCAACACTAAACGCTGGGATAGACAAAGAGGACTTAATGCAAGGCGAATACTTCTTTGATGTAGAACCAGAAAGACTTCTTGCTGATGAAGGGGATACTATTATTCAAGGAAGATTTGGAAACTCAATTAGATTGGGTAGTAATCAGAGACTTGGAAGTATTGATTCTTCCAATGTTAAGATTGTAGCAGGTGTTATAAGTGGTAAAGAAACACTTACTGAAGATAAAGCATCTATATACTTAACGAATGATGAACAAGTAACGTATTCAGAACCTACAAAAACATTAGCACCTAAGATGGGTGGATTTTTTGGTAGAGATTTAGATATAGATTATACAGGCCCACAAATAGTATTTGATTCCGATAGAGTTATGATAAATGCTAAATCAAATGATATTGGTATTTTTGCACAAGGTGAAGTATTTATTAAAGGTAATAGTGTAAATATTGAAAATTCTGAAGCAGTGAGTATTGTAACCAAATCATTAGTAGCAGATACATCAGCAGGAGTAAAGAAAGATATAACTAAAAAACTAAATGATGTAGATGGTGATACAAAGTTATTACCAGAAAACATTTTACCAATGGCAGAATCTATGAAACCACATATAGCAGCTATTAACAACGGAGTAATATCAGCGGCATCAAAAATATTACCACCCGTAATAGCACCAGGAACACCAAACCCATTAAATCTTTTTGGTCATCTACAAGACTTAAGATTTTTTGAAAATCAATTAAAAGAAGTAAAAAAGTTTTTTAAATTTGAATGGTTAAATAAACAAGAGTGGAAAACCGTGTCTTTAAATGACGTTACGGAAGCACTCGGATTAAATGAATTAGATTCTCTTCCTGAAAATAACATAGTTAAGTGGGAAGAATTTTTTGATGATATAGATGCGGCAAAAGCTAAAGTAGCAAACATACAAGCTCAGGCAGCTGCAGCAGCTGTATCGGTTGCGGCATTAAATGCAGCATTTGATGCGATACAAGGTGGTGGTGGTAGTGTTGAATCAATAGTAGAAGCACTTGACGCTTACGAAGCAGACCCAAATAATCCACCATTAGACACAACAGATATCAGAGATATCATTTCAGATGGTGCTGATACTGAAGGTGTTAAAAGATACCTTGACTTTGGTGGTTCACCACAAGTTAGAGAATTATTAATCAGTTCTCAAAAAAAGGAGCAAGATGCTCAAAAAATGTCTTCAATGGGAATAATTGCAGACTTGATTAATGAAGGAATGAATTTATAACTAAATAGGAGTAGTAATGAAGAAAAATGACTTAGTAAAAATAATCGAATTAGTTGTCCGTAAAGAAGTTAAAAAGCAGATGACCGAGATATTTATTAACGAAGATAAAGAAATCAGCTTATCAGAAGTTATTTCTAAACCAAAACAAAAAGCTAAAAAAAGAAGAGTTAAAAAACAATACTCAAAAAATTCAGCATTGAACGAAGTATTGAACAAAACCAATCCATTAGGTCAAACTGACGATTACCCATCATTGGGTGGTGGAGTATTAGGTTCAAACAATATGGCAGAAGTATTGGGTTATGGAAATTTAGGTGGAAAGCAAGATAAAGAAACAGCAAGAGAAATGGCAGCAGTAGACACAATTAAGAAAGCTGGAGTTAGTGTAGATTCAGTTCCAGAGGGTGTACAAGATGCTTTAACTCGTGATTACTCTGGATTAATGAAAGCAATTAACAAAAAGAAAAAAGGTGAGAACTTTAGACCATAATGGCAAGTGTAAGAGAAATAGATAAAAATGATGATATGTATGTTGGAGTTAGATTTCCATTAGGTTACAGTCAAGAAGGTTTTTTGTTTAAGACAAAAACTATATTGGAACAAGCTAAAGCTAATCTAAGAAATCTACTATTAACATCAAAGGGTGAAAGAGTTATGCAACCTGAGTTTGGTTCAAGATTAACTGATGTATTATTTGAACAAGGGCCAGATGTTCAGAATCAAATAGATGAAGTTATTAGAGAAGCAACTTCATTTTGGTTACCATACATAAACATAAACGATATAGGTGTGGTTCAAAACGATAGTAATATCGTAGATGTATCAATAGACTTTTCAGTATCAGTAGACCCTGATTCTTTTGAAACACTAACATTTAATTTTAATATTGGAGAATAAGAATGCCGAGGCAAGTAGACTACGGAACAAATAAAAAATTAGTAAAGAAAGAGGTAAATTATCTCGGTAGAGATTTCCGTGATATAAGACAAAATCTTATAGAATTTGCAAAGAGTTACTTCCCAACAACATACAATGATTTCAATGAAGCATCACCAGGAATGATGTTTGTTGAGATGGCAGCATATGTTGGTGATGTGTTGAATTATTATGTAGATAATCAATTCAGAGAAACACTTTTACAACACGCAGAAGAAAGAAAAAATGTATTAGCAATTGCTCAATCATATGGATATAAACCAACATTAGCAGCACCTTCAATAGTAGAACTTACGGCTCAAGTTGATGTTCCTGCTAAAAACTTAGGTAGTGGTAATTTTAAAGCAGACTTAGATTATGCTGGTATCGTTAGTGCAAACTCAACCGTAATGTCAACAAACGGAACAGAATTTAGTTTAATGGATGATGTTAATTTTAAAACATCAAGTTCATTAGACCCAATGAAAGTAGAAATACTACAACCAGATTCAGGTAACATTCCAACAAATTATAGATTAACTAAAAAAGTTTTAGCTAAATCTGGAACAAGAGAAACAGAAACATTTACATTTACAGGCGCTAAAAAGTTTGACAAGATAGTTTTATCGAATGAAAAGGTAACAGAGATTGTATCGGTAACTGATAGTGAAAATAATACATACTATCAAGTTCCTTTCTTAGCACAAGATACAGTGTTTGAGTCAGAAGAGAATACAACACTAAATGACCCAGCGTTATCACAATATCAAAATGATACACCTTACTTATTGAGGTTAATCAAAACAGCAAGAAGATTTACAACTTATGTTCGTGATGATAATAAAATGGAGTTAAGGTTCGGTAGTGGTATTAGTGCAGACGCAGATGAAGAATTAATACCAAATCCAGATAATGTTGGTTCATCATTAGGAACTGGCATTTCAAGGTTAGACGAATCGTTTGACCCAACAAATTTCTTAAAAACACAAACATTTGGATTAGCACCATCAAACACTACATTAACTATACAATATAATTATGGTGGTAGTGTTGAGGATAACGTTCCATCAAATGCTATTAACAGATTTAATAGGAAGACTTACACAAATAGTACAGAAAATTTAAATAGTGATACACAAGATATTTCAAATGCAACATTAGTGATATTCAATGAATCACCAAGTTCAGGTGGAGCAAGTCAAGAAACACTAACAGAGATAAAAGAAAATGCTGCAGGATACTTTAATGCACAAAACAGAGCAGTAACAAGAGCAGACTACATAACAAGAGTTTATTCCTTACCACAGAAATATGGAAACATAGCAAAAGCTTATGTTGTTCAAGATGAACAATTAGAACTAGAAGGACAATTGGAAGTTATCGATGGAGTAGCAAAGAAAGTTAATCCAACAACCATTCCTAATCCACTAGCACTAAATATGTACTTGTTAGGGTATACAGGAAATAAAAAATTAACTCAAGTAAACAATGCAGTAAAACAAAATTTAAAATTATATCTTTCACAATATAGAGTATTAACAGATGCGATTAATCTTAAAGATGCTTATGTAATAAACATCGGTGTTAAGTTTAATATCATAACTCGTAGAGGATTTAATAAAAATGATGTATTGTTCAGAGCAATACAACAAGTCAAGAAATTCTTTGCAACAGAAAAATGGCAAATTAATCAACCAATTATATTGAGTGACTTAGCATATCAGATTTCATTAGTTGATGGAGTAGTTTCTATTGTTCCACCAGAAACAAACAATCCACAAAAGAATTTAATTGTTATTGAAAACAAACATTTAACAACAGACAATTATAGTGGTAATGTTTACGATATAGATTCAGCATCAAAAGATGGAATCATATATCCATCATTAGACCCAAGTATATTTGAACTGAAATTCCCTGATATAGATATCGAGGGAAGAGTATTGGGAGATAAATAATGCATTATTTTGAATTTGGAAAACGAGATACAACACTTTATTCGGGCGGAACAACATCTTCCATTAATACTGGATTAGACGAAATATTAGAAGTCAATAAAGTCGTTCAACAAAATGGTAGTATAGCAAACGTATCAAGAATCTTGATGGACTTTGACTTAGCATACATTTCAGAATCAATCCAAAGTGGTGTAATGCCAACGGGAACAAAATTCTTTTTAAATTTATTCGACGCAACTTCAGAAGAAGTTGAAGCAGAACAAAAATTACACGTCTATATGGTAAGTGGTAGTTGGAAAGCAGGAACAGGAAAACTTGACCACAATCCAGTAACGGATGATGGAGCAAGTTATCAATATCGTAATCACGCAGCAAAAACACCTTGGGTAACAGGTTCAGTATTGACTGAGGGTGGTACTTGGTTTACATCAAGTATTGATGCCAATCAAGAGTATGGAATTAGTTCTTCTTTCGATATTACGTTTGACAAGAAGGATGTCAGAGCAGATGTAACAGACTTGGTAAATAATTTTATTTACTCAAGTTCAGTTTATCCGAACAACGGATTTATTATCAAAAGAGAAGATAGTGGTTCTTATGGAAACAACAACGCAACAGCAAGTTTTGATTTCAATACAGGACAAGAAGGTGATTCAAGTCGTTTAGGAAATCTAAAATTCTTTTCAAGAGAAACACATACAATATATCCACCTAAGTTGGAAGCAGTGTGGGACGATTCAGTTTGGACAACAGGAAGTTTATCACCATTAAGTTCAACAGACTTAGAAAGACTAAAAGTTTATTTTAAAAATTTAAGACCTGAATATAAGGAAAAGTCAAAAGTAAAACTAAGAGTAGTTGGTAGAGAATTATATCCAACAACAGCTTTTGCTACAACACCTGCAGAATTGGATGTAAAATATTTACCAAGTGCATCTGCTTTTTATTCAGTTCGTGACGCAGAAACAGAGGAAGAAATAATTCCATTTGGAACAGGTTCAAAGATTAGTTGTGATTCAACAAGTAACTTCTTTAACATACAAATGGACGGACTACAAGCAGAGAGAAATTATAGATTTGCTATCAAAGTAATTAGTGGTAGTGACACTACTGATGAACAAATTAATTTCTATGATGATGAATTTGAATTTAGAGTGGTAAGATAAAATGCCTTACTTACCATCGGACGCAAGAAAAAAATCTGAAGAATATAATAATATTCTAAGTGGAGATGTCATAGAATATCAGAATACAATTGAAGACCTAAAGAAGTCATTAAATATATCAGGTTCAGTAGTTGATGCGAAAGCACCACTAAGAAATTCAGAAGGAATATTACAATCATTTGAGGGTTCAATAGATGGATTATCATTAGAAGAAGATTTTCAACAAGTTCGTTTAGAAAACAAACAACAATTCTTTACAGGACAACTTGATAATAGTTTTAGTTTCTTTGGAGCAGGACAAGATAGTTCAACAACAGATTCAGAAACAGAGACAACAAGCAACCAAATAACTACGGAAGTAATTGAGTTTCAAGCAACCATAAGAGATTATTTAATTCAAGTCATCAATGAATTTTTTAATGAAGAAAACACACCAGATATGTCGACAGATGCTTTACACGAAAAGATATTGAAATTTTTTACAGAAAACAAAAAAGATAAAAAAAATGTTAACGCTGATGGTTGGGAAGCATTTAGAATTAATACGAAAAGAAACGTTAGAGGCATAAGTGGTAAAAGACTAATTGAAATATTTAAAGATTTAAAGAATTTTCGTTATGATGAAATAGTTGAAGACCATTTATACAGAACATTACAAGGTCAACGAATATGGTTACAACTTGGATTTCCATACATAATAGATAAGAAACTTAATTAAGGGTAACAATGGCTTTAGAATACGGATTCACAGACAAAGAAAAAATAAACTATTACCAACCAAGTAAAGTTTATAGTAGTTTCGGTAAAGATACTACCAATGACTATATTGCATTATATGTCTATGATATTAATGATACTCTGCTCGTAACAAGAATAATGGGATTGGATGAAGTTGAATTTACCAATGATGGTTCTTTTGTTGATTTGGATATTGGACAACACTTAAGAACATTAGGTTTTAGACAAGGTGACTTTAAGGTTACTTATAAATTTTTAAGAAGATTGGCAGGTAGACCAAGAAGTATTTTTGTTAAAGATAATGGAACTATATTTAAAGGTGAAGCTGAAAGAAAAATAATTAACGGAGAAATAAGATACTTTCAAAAAACATCTGATGAACAAAAATCAAATTCAGAACCTATGGAAGTATTTATTAAAGAACAAAAATATATAATTTCTCAAACTTCACCTGACAAAACAGAATTAAATATTACAACTGACAACTTAGTTACGAATGCAGAATATTTAACCGACTTTAAAGAAATGAATGCTATGATTGAATATAGTGCAATTGAAGCAGATAACTCTGGATTAATTAAATTTGACTCAAAAGACCAAAATGTTTTAGAGTTTGATATCAATTCAAAGGATAGAGGATTCACACAAAATATGGTAGGTGGACAAATTATTATACCAAGTCTATACAAGATTACAGGTAATGAAGATACAACAAATGAAGATACTTCACCACCACAACAAGACCCAATTACTGAAGATGAATATAGAGAATTAACACAGGAAGAGTTAATTGAATTAGCTTCACAAGGTGATGAAATAGCAGATATGACACTTCAAGAACAAGCGGCAGACGAACAATACTAATGGCTAGAACAAGAACAGAAGAAAGAATGGGAGAAACTTACGGAGAAGCATCCGAAGGACGTAGCTCAAGAAAAAATCAAGCGACTTCTAATAGAGCGCCATCAGGCGGTGGTGCACCACGTTTACCCAAACAACCTAAGATAGAACAAATAACTGAGGAGAAGGATACTTCACAGCCAGGTAATGCCGCAGCAAATATTGCAGCAGCATACACACCAAAACCACCAAAAGCTGTAACTGAAGCAGAAGTAAAGTCTGAAATAGTAGCAGTATGTTTGAGGGGACAACCAACACCATCACCAATTAAACCATTGGTTATTCCAGCACCAGCAATTTTACCACCAACAGTAATTCCAGAAAAATCTACCAAGGATATAGGTGTTCAAACACCAATGCAAATAAGGTCAGAAACAAATTTAAGACCCGACGGAGTAACAGAAATTCTTGGACCAGGCGGAGTAGTATTGGAAGAAATCGGTGGAGATGGAAGAGTTCTCGTTGACCCAATAAAAGATGTAGGATTTGACCCAAAAGACCCACCACCAGCTATTCAAGCACTTAGAGAAGATTTTGCAGAACACGTAGCAACAGGTAAAGATGAGGCAGGAGAAGTATTTGAGGCAAAGCCAGACACAAAGAAAGCTTTAAAGAAAGCTGGATTAGAAAGATTTATTCCTAAAGTTCCTAAAAAAGTTATTGAATCCACTACTGAAAATGAAGGTGGTCAAAAAGGTGGTACGGCAAAAGAAAAAATTATAACCACGACTCAGGCACAAGTAAAATTAACACCAAGAGATTATGTAGCAACAATTACAGAAGTCTTAGATAGTAATCGTGTTCGTGTTTCGTTATCATATAATGATGGAGTAAATCAATATCAACATAAGGGTGATGATGAAGTAGCAAAGAAATTTAAAAACTTCCGAGTCAATTATATAAATAATAATATTGAACGATACAAAACCTATATGGTAAAAGATAATCAATATTATTTAATTACAAATGAAGAACTTGGAGCAAGTGGTAAAGAAAGATTTGTTAAATTAAAACAACCACTACAAGGTACAGATGTAGATGATAAAGTTTTATTTGTAGAAAAAAGACTGCCAGACTATAAGGATATCGTTACATTAAATCCATTTGTAGAAGCAGAAGACAGCAGTATATTTTTAAGAATACCAAATTTAAATTCAGTTGATAATCCAATTGACTTTCAAGGAACTAATTATAAAAGTCACGATGGGTTGTTAAGTAATAAAGATGATGACGCAAGAGATATTGAAAGATTATTAACATCGGGTAGTTTATTAGATGTTCAACCAAATATTGATTATCAAAAAACAACAACTGATTTATCAATAGAAAACGATGATACAGGTTTTGGAAACTTTGTTCATTTCTCAAATGCAGAAAGAAGACTTATTAATTTTAAAGAAAAATTAACATTGATTGAAAGTCATAGTGCAGCTAGTGCTTCATTAACAACAATATCAAGTTCTGCTAACACAAGATTAGATTTACAAAGAAAGAAACAACGAGTGATTAATTCGTTTGACCCATATGAACATTATTTATATTTTGAAAGTTCATCTTACGTGAGTTCATCAGACGGACAATTCCACGATACAGCTTGGCCTAAATCAAATTCATCTTCACCATTTACATTACAATCAACAGGAGATGCTTCAAGTTGGTACAACTCTATGATATCAAGTGCTTCTTCTTATGACCAAGGAAATATGAATTCATTGAGAAATTCATTACCATTACACATTAATCAAGATACTGAAAATAATGTATTCTTAGAATTTATGGATATGGTCGGACAACAATTTGATGAGATATGGACTTACACAAAATCCATTACGGATGTTAATATAAGGGTAGAAAAGTTATCAGAGGGTATATCAAAAGATGTAGCACAAAATTATGCACGAGCACTTGGATTAAACTTAACAAGTGGAAATGATTTGGTAAATTTACCTGAATATCTATTGGGTAATGATGTTGATGGAACTTCAGTATTTGAATCACCACAAGAAGCCGTAACCGAAGAAATTTGGAAAAGGATATTAGCAAACTTACCTTTCTTTATTAAATCAAAAGGAACGGAAAGAGCATTAAAAGGATTATTAAATTGTTATGGTATACCGAGTTCAATATTACGAGTAAGAGAATATGGTGGACCAGATAAGGGAACACGAGTTAATTATGAAATTAAAAGAAAGTTTACACGAGCAACAGACTTTAGGTCTTCTCAATTTGTTAAATCACATTGGAAAACAGCCGCAGACGGACAAGTTCCTGATACGATAGAAGTTAGATTTAGAACACCTAAATCACAAGACCAAGTCATATTACAAAAAGATAATGACTTTGCTATTTCATTACAAGACAATGGTTCAACAGATGATTATGGATTTTTAAGATTCGAAATAAGTGGTTCAGACCAAGTGTATGACCAATTTATAACTTCATCGACATTACCATTTTATAACGATGACTTCTGGTCAGTAATGTTAACAAGAAAAGATACAAGTGGAAATGAAGTTACCGATGATAAGATATTAAGTCAAAGTATTTATGAATTAACAACAAAACAATATGATTCAACAAGACAAAGAATTTTATACCAATCAAGTGAAAGTTTACAAACACACACTTCAAGTTTAGCAACTGATGTAAACAACATAACAGGTAGCCAATTAAATGCAGCATACACATCAAGTGGACACATTTATCTTGGTGGTAGTGGTAGCGCATTTGGTGCTAACACATTTACAGGTTCATTAATGGAGTTTCGTGTGTGGTCAGAACCATTGAGTGCAAGTGTATTCAACAATCACGTTAGAGCACCAAAGTCATATAACGGAAATAGTATTTCATCATCATACGATGACTTATTAGTTCGTTATGAATTAAATGACAACAAGAATTTACAATCATCACCAACCTTTTCAAACTCTGCACATTTAAAAACATATGAGTTAGGAACTTCTGGTAGTGATGTTAATGGGTTTACGGGTAATTTCTCAAGAACATTAGTAGACCAAGAAAAATTAAGAGTACCAGATATTGGTGGTGTTCGTAGAAATGCTACGAAAGTTAGAATCGAGGACTCGATTTTGACAGGAAACTTGAATCGTAATAAACCAGTACAAAAATCATCACAAGATTTTGCACCAATAGATAGTAATAAACTTGGTATTTATTTTGCACCAACTGATGTAGTGAACGAAGACATAATGTATAGTGTAGCAGACTTTGACTTTGATGATTTTATTGGTGACCCAAGAGATGAATTTAGAGTAAATTATCCAGAATTAAGAAGTGTTCGAAGAGAATATTTTAAACGATATACGAATACAAATAACTTCTTTGATTATTTAAGAATACTAAGTTTCTACGACTCAAGTGTATTTACACAAGTAAAGAATTTAGTTCCTGCCAGAGCAAAAGCTTCAGTCGGTGTGTTGATTGAACCAACTATTTTAGAAAGAAGTAAACAGATTGTTGGAGATAGACCTGAATTTGATAATCGTTATTTTGAAAATGCAGGACACTTTGGTGAGGGAATAAAGGTAACAAGATATATAACAGGTTCAGCTGATAATTATTTCGAAACAAGTGGTGAATACAATACATACAATGGTGAAATTAATTTAAATAATAGTACAGGTTCATCATTAGGATTTTTAAATCAACGCTCTTTAATGGTGTTGGACGCATTAGACCCACGAAGTGAATTTGGTTCATTATACGCAACAGCAAGTGTTTCTCGAGGAACAAGTAATAAAATATTTACAGAAACATTACAACCAAATTTAACGGCATCAAGAGCAGCAGAAAATAATCAAGAAGAAGTATTCTTTTATTCAAGTTCATTGAGTGCTTCAATAGGAGAGTCGGTAGCATATAGTTCATCATTTATAACAAGTGATTTACAGAGTATTGCATATGATTCACCGCTATTTAGAACATTTTACCTCGGAACAAAACTTACAAGAGATAACACAATAGATGGAAAAGAACCTATTGAGATTAACCAAGTATCACCAACAACAATAGTGACACAAGATTCAGACATAACTAAACTAAGAACGGATTAAAACTAATGGAAAATTTAACTTTCTTATATTTATTAGAGAACAAGAATAGTTATATAATTTCCACAGGAGCAAAATAAAATGGGATTTTTAGACAATACGAGTATAACAGTAGACGCAATTTTGACCAAGAAAGGTCGTGAACTTTTGGCAAGAGGGCAGAACGAATTTAAAATAACAAAATTTGCATTAGCAGATGACGAGGTTGATTATAACCTTTACGATACAACACACCCAAATGGGTCAAACTTTTATGGGGCAGTGATTGAAAATATGCCTTTATTAGAAGCGTTCGTAGATGAGAATCAGCTAATGAGATATAAATTGACAACACTTCCAAAGGAAACAGCAAAACTTCCTATATTGGAATTACCTTCACCTTCATTGACTTTCAATGGAGCAGGACAAACTCAAACCATTACACCAAACACTCGTAATGGTATTGATACATCATACATATTCATATTACAGAACGCAGAAATAGCAAATATTTCACCAGTAGGTGTCGCAGTTTCTAGCACATCCCAACAAGCTAAACAAATAGCAAAAACGGGTGGAGTTCTTCAAGAAGAGTTTGATACATTTCCAAAAGCTGGTGGAACAACAACTCCAGTATTTATGAATGAAGGAGAAAGAAAACGCTCAATCACAATTACTGCTAAGTCAGTTAACTTGATATCAAGGTCAATAACAGCACAAACTTCAACAAATATAACGGTAGTAGGTAATAATTCAGGTGCACAATTTACCTTACCAATAACCGTTAAAGCAGACCCAAGTAAAGTATAAGGAGTAATTAATGTCAACATTTCAAATATTTGATAAAGAAAATGATGTAGTTGAAAATCAAAGAACAACTATCTCAAGTGGATTATGGACAGGTGGTTCAGGAACTTTAACCGCAGCATATACACAATCTACAAATGGAAATATTACAGGTTCCTTTTTAGATATCTATAACGAAGACCCAAATCTTTCAAGTTCAGCAGAAGTCCAATACGCAGTTGGATATGCACACTTTGACGGAAGTGGTTCAAGAGGTAACACAACTAAATTAACAACAGGTGGTAGACAATCAAAAGCATTGTATAGTCAATTCAGAAATGTATTGTTAGCACCAAACACAGATAAGTTTGAATTTACATCTTCACCAACAGCATCAGGCGATAAAGACTTTTACTTTGTTTCGTTCCAAAGAGCAAGACAAAGAGAAAAGATTGACCCAGGAAATTGGGAATTACATTTAGCAGGAGCAATGCCAGCAGGTGATACACACGATAGTAAAATTAAATTAATTGATGATAGTGGAGCAGGAGCAAATGTTACCGTTAATCAAGGTGGTAGAGTATTTAATGTTGTTAGTGGTTCAGTAGCAGGTGGAGTTAATGTAACAGCAGCAGCTGAAACAGCATTCGGTGCTTATGGATTATTTTATCCCGACTTAGGATTAATATTATTAAATGCTAAGATGGCTGAATTGAGTGGTGGTTTAGCAGCTAATCCAAGAAGTGCAGATGCATTTGACAACAGACCACAAGCATTCTATAACTCAATTGAATCAGGTTCATACTTTGCAGCTCGTAGAGAAGAAGAAATTAGTTCAACGAATTACTTTGTTCGTGTTAATAACAAGAGATTTAACTTTAGTTCTAATCCAACATTTGCAACAGGTTCGGATGGTTCTTTAACTCAAGCTACTTTCTTTAAAGACCCTAAAACTTTTATTACACAAGTTGGTCTTTATAATAATGAGAATGAGTTATTGGCAATTGCTAAGTTATCTCAACCTTTACTAAAGTCATATTCAAGGGAAGCTATTATTAAAGTGAAACTTGATTTTTAGGACAAAATAATGTTCAAAAATCTTGAATTACAAGAATCAACAGTTAGACCTTTTAAAACTCATAAGAACTTTACATTTAGTAATAATGATAGTGGAAGTGGAATATGGGGAATAAAAGCTCGTAGTGGTTCTTTATACAATTACATAAGCGCATCAGACGCAGTGACTGAAGTCGTATCGGGTTCAGTAACAACACGATATTTTTCATCACCAACTTGGCATATGTTAAATCAAACATTTTATGCTAATCACATAACAGCAAGTTATAATCCAGGACTTATAAGTAGAAATTTAAATACATCTGCTTCAATACTAAGTGTTGGTAGAGATTTATTTGGGGAAGAAATAAAACCGGGTAGTCTTGACTTATCGGTAACGATTGGTAGTGTAACTTTTGATATTAGAGATGATGGAGATGGTAATCTTTATGATAATGCACACTCTGCAAGTTTCTCAACATTTAAAACAAACAAATTTACAAGTGGTAGTACAACTACTACAAATGCAGTAGGTAGTGGTAGTGAAGTCGGTAATATAATGTATGGTCAAGGACTATTAGTCTTTACTGATACAGGTTCTTACGCTGATGCAGCAACATCACCATTTACTTTAAAGTATCAAGCAACTCATACAATATATGAATATGAGTACCTTGTAAAAGCAAAACCTTTTGAATTTAATACTTCAACAAATATCAGTTTAACACCTGATAGAAGTGGTAGTATTACAGTAAAAGAGGGTGCGGTTTCAATGTCTAACTTCTTCCCACCAAGTCACAATCCAAGTGGTCACGGAACAGGAAGTTATGCAACATTCTATAATGCAGCATCTGAGTCATTACCAATGGTAACTGGTTCAGAATTTAAACCATATGTGACAGATATAGGTCTTTATAGTGAAGACAATGAACTATTAGCTCACGGAAAATTAGCAAAACCTATCAGATTAAGTGATGATATCGAGACGACTTTTGTAGTTCGTTTTGATGTATAATCTTTGTAAACTTTATATTTATTATTGAATTGAACCTTAACGGAGAACATAATGTTTCGTTTTATGAAAAAGATGGTTATAACGACAGTTATGTTTGGATTTGTCTTTGCACAAAGTCCAATCATAAGGGTAAAACAAATTGGTGAATGGAAAACACCAGAGTATTGGTGGAAAGCACAGGAGACTGTACAATTACAGACTTTCTTAGCTGATGATATATCAACACCAGCTTTTAAGAATAATAATTTTGATTCTTGGAGAGATGACATTTTAGAAATAGAAGTCACTCTTGACGATGTAGGACAAGATATTACTACATTTAGATTTGATATTGCATTTGACAACGATTTAATCACTTGGATTGAAAATGATGGAACTAATCAAGAAACATCAATCAATGCTTGGAGTCAAGGAAACTCACGAGTAATTGTGGGTTCACATATAGCAGATTGGACTGAAGGTGATGAAACATCAAATAATTCAACTGACTATTCTTTTGAAGTAGTTCACTTTTCTAATGTTGGATACACAGACGCTATCCAAAGTAGTGGGAATGAAACTTCAGCACAGGATTCAGGCTATGATTGGTTAAGAGTTACTATGGTAAGTCACGGAGTTGATGCTAATAGTGATGGAACACCAGATTTTACATTTGGTAATGGAAACGGAAATCAAGCACAAGTATTAAAATTACAATTTAGAATTAATGATGTAGTTGATAATTATCAACCACGTTCATTTAGAATACCTACACTTTATAGTGGTGGAACTGGATACTATACTTTCGTATCCGATGACTACCTATTAGATTATAAAGTTTACATTGACGGAAACTTTGATACCGCAGTAGACAATACAGGTAATGGTGGAGCAAGAGGAGATATTTCTCTACATCCAAAACTTGTTGATGTTGAAGGCTTCGGTAGATACATTGGTGAATGGGTTGATGTAAATGGAGATGGAGTAAAAGATTCAGGTGATGACTTTGAACAAAAAACTTATCCTTATTGGAAAGTTGTATTTGAGTTAGATGAAAATAATCCTGATACAGACGGAAACGGAACCGCTACACCATTCCCTACTTGGTATAATATAGAAGATGTTGCTGATGATTCAAACACAGCAGACGAAGATTTATCTGATGATGTTATTGGAGATGGTAGTGGAACATATTACTATCTGAAAATGACCGACACAAACGGAGTAACAACATTAGCAGACCAAGCATTACCTGATAAAGGATTCTTAGGAGTATCATATTTTGATTACACCTATACGGATAAAAATGGATATTATAATATTCAATTACCAAGAAATAATACTTATCGTGTTTCTATCTGGCCACCAGACGCAGCAGATGATATTGGTCAACATACACAATTAGAATTGGATAGAGGAGCGATTACAAACATTAATGACGCAATCGCAGCATTTAATTTCCAATCAAACAAATTTGAAAATTCTAATGATATTAAAGTAGATTCACCAAGTGCTTACTTAATTGGTGATGTAGACGGAGATGATGTATTCCAATTAAATGACGCATACTTTATATGGGCATATGTAAGTGGAGTATTTTCAACATCATATACTCACATTAATGGAAACTCATATCAACAATGGTCAAGTATAGATAATTTAAAATCAAATGGAAGTGCACAAACTCTTAATTATTATCAAGCACTTAGAGGTGGTGATACAAAACAAAGAAGAGAGTTTACATTATTTTTAGATGACGACTTAGCACAAGAAACAACATCACTAACAAAAGACGCTGGTGGAGTTGCTTGGTTTAATCCTTTAATGGATGATGTCGTAACAGGTATGGATACTTTACAAGTAAGTATTGGAGCAGGAACATCAACCTTTGATGACCCGGACATTACTACTGATGGAGATGTAAATCCAGATTACACTTATGATGAGGTCGCAGTTTACTTTACAGGTGATATGAATTTATCAGGAACAAAAGTTCAAGAAAGTGGTGGTGATGGATATCAAGACGCATATGCAGGAACAACATATTATCGTTGGGCAACACACACGGTTCAAAACGGAAGTTCAGGAGATAACTCTTGGAATCAGAATTGTGTAAACGCATCTTGTGATGACGCACCAAGTGCTTGGACATACACAAATACAAATGGTGAATATGATGGAGCAAGTAAAATTATGGCTACAAATTCAACACCCGATGTAAGTTTATCATTACCAGACGATGGAAGTGTTAAAGTTCAAATGGGTAACCAAGTTGTAGTTCCTTTGACAATTACACCTAATTTAGATTTGGTAACAGGAGAACCTACTAAGATAGCAGGTTTTGAATTTGAGGTTAGATTTGATACTAATCAATTACAATTTATTGACGCTCAAACAGGACTTTTACCAGGACCTTGGATGACTTACTTAAATGAAAGTGAGATTGATGACGAGGGATATAAAACAATTTCATTCGGAGCATTAGAAAATTCACCAAACAATGCACCAGAGGACTATTATTTGACTGAAGAGTTAGTTGGACTACAATTAGTATTCAATTCACAACTTAATGAAAATAATAATCAAGAGTGGACAGAAGCTGACTTACAATTTGTAGGAAAAGCTAACGCTGGTAATCCAGCGGGTGATGATTTATTTATGGAAAGACAAAGTGGAAAAATAAACATATGGAATAAGTTTTGGGCATTTGGTGGTGGACAACCATCAGAAGATGAGATGACTTATGTTTATCCAAATCCATATAAAGATAGTGAACATAGTTCAATTAACTTCCAATTCTATATGGAACAATCAGGTAATGTGATGATTAGTATATACAACGCTAATGGTCAAAAGGTTGGAACTTTATTAGATGAAGTTGTTAATGACGGAATGCACACATATACTTTCTCAGACTTGCCAGATGCTTTCGGTGATGGATATGGTGGATATCAAGAATTAGATTCTGGTATTTATCTATTCGTAATGGAAACAGAAAACAAAATTAAGTCTAAGAAATTTACAATAATTAAATAAGAGGGACAATGATGAAAAAATTATTAAGTTTATTAGTATTAACAGGAACATTATTTGCACAAGCAAATGATATCTTTACACTTAATCCAAGTGTAAATAGTGCCGGTATGGGTAATGTCGGTATAGCACACGCAGATGTAAGAAATGTATTTCACAATCCAGCCTTTGCAGGACTAAAAAAGACACATTACGAAATATCACACGTAAAATGGTTACCAAACTTATCAGATGATATGGGATATCAAAGTATGTTACACACTTCAGATATGGGTTGGTCAGGTGAAATATTTTACTTTGATTACGGAACACAAACAGAAGCTAATTCAGGCGGAATCATCATAGGTGATTTTGAATCAGCATCATTTAGAATGAGTGGTGGTTATGGATTTGGATTCAACGATTGGTTAGTCGGAGCAAGATTAAATTTCTATCATCATAATTTTGTAGACGATATTGATATCGGTATGAACTATGGATTTGATATCGGTGCTTACAAAGAGTTCGGTAATACATCAGTTGGTATCGTATTAAAAGATGTCGGTGGTGATACAGAAATATTAGAACAAACACTTAATTTACCTATGTCAATAGGTGTTGGTGTTGGACAAAAATTTGGAGACTTTACATTAGCATCTGATGTTAAGGTATTTGAGGATTATAATTCGATTGGTATTGGTGGAGAATATTCACTTGGTGTCGCAAGTTTAAAAGCAGGATACTATACTGAATCAGAATTTGATGTTGATTACTTTACAATAGGTGGTGGCATTAACGCAGGTATCGTAGACTTATCATTAGCATATTACTACAATACAGATAGTTTTCATAACGAAACTTTAATGATTTCATTTGGATTTAACTTCTAATGGATATCGTTGAAATATGGAATTCAATAGGATACTTTGACGGAATATTGTTTACAATATGGTTAGGGATATTGTATTATGGAAAATGTTGGATAGACAGCAGATTTAAAGTTATTAATTATCATAAATAGGAAAATAAAATGGCAAAACAAGTAGACGCAGAACAATTAGTAGATAATTTACAAAACGCAAAGTTTGGATTATCAATACAAAACATAGTAGCTATCGTTACGGTATTATCATCACTTATAGCAGGTTGGTATACTTTTACAGGTAGAATAGATTCATTAGAAGAAGTGGTTCAAGGATTTGCAGAAGCATCAGATATTGAATTAGTCGGACAGAAGTTAGATACTTTTGAAAAAGATATTGATTACCTTAAAGAAAGAATCGATTCTTTTGAAGGTGTTGATTTATCAGGTATCACAGGTGATATCATTAAGTTAGAAGCTGAAATTAAAGATGTTAAAAGAAATGCTAACGCAGCTCATAAACACATAGATAAACACGAAGTGGATTTTCACGGAGACCCATTAGCAAAATTTAAAAAATAATGACTTTTATAATAACAGAACCGTGTATCGGAACTTGTGATACAGCTTGTGTGGATGTATGTCCAGTAGATTGTATTCACGGCCCAATAGATGTAACGGG
>Ga0209535_1000770_pt1 | contig 22321 bp, 26 predicted proteins | sample LinPmetageLP28_FD_184041 | JGI IMG/M metagenome (GOLD analysis project Ga0209535, IMG submission 184041) | Marine viral communities from the Pacific Ocean - LP-28 (SPAdes) (version 2) | ecosystem: Environmental > Aquatic > Marine > Oceanic | place: Pacific Ocean | collected 2009-08-22
ACGTAATACTGTGTAATACGTTCTAAAACAGGTTTAAATTTTGATTTTTCTAATTTTATAACTAGTGATAGGTTCAATATATTAAATAATTCAACCTTATCCAAATTATCTTCAATTGCTTCACTAATAGCTTCTAAACTATCTTTTAACACAAAATCTACAAATTCTTTTTTTGAAGCTAGGTTAATAATATCTTTCCTGTTTTTATAAGCCAGTTCAATATTAGTTACTTCCCTTTTCTTGGTTTTATCGTTTTCCATAGTAGGGGGTTTTGGTTAATTATAAATATTAACAGTTTATTAAATCGTTCTGGTATTCGGTTAGAGAGTTAATAGTAATTTTTAAATTGCCTAATTCAAATTCTCCTATTTCACCACTATCTTTTATAATGTCATTTAGTTTTTGAATTATTTGAAAATCTTCATTACTAAATTTATTACCATCTATTTCGATTATAATATCTTCACCACCATTAAACCAGGGTTCTAAAGCTTCTGTTAATCGAGGGTTAGGATTAACTAACTTATAAGACTTTTTATAAACAGGTGATACAATAGGTTTCATAAAATTGGTATGATTAACATTAGTCCCCCACTTTTTAATAAAAGCAAGAGTTGATTTATTCATATCCTCTTTCCATTTTCTATGTCTCTCCTTATCTCCATCAAAACTACCTGCTCCTCTACCCGTAAAATGGTATACAAAACTTTCCCATGATTGTATAAATGTAAAATCAGCTAATAACATTCTATTAAATATATCTGAATCTTCTCTACATGAATGTAATATAGGATCATGTCCTCCTAATATTTCTAAATATTCTTTTTTATACATCATCCAGGGTGCAAATATTCCTTCGGTAGTTGGGACTTCATCAAATTGTTCTATTCTATCTATAATATATTGATTGAACTTATTTTCTTTAAATTCTTCAGGATACATTCCAAAATCTTGTAATATTTTTTCACCATTATTTGGGTGTAAAGGTGGTTCAATGCGAGTTGCACACACTACTGTTTTTTCTTTTAAATATTTATATGCTTCGTAATCAGCATTTTTCGCTAAAATCATATCAGCATGAAATATCATGAATATGTCTGTAGTTGACTTTTCAATACAAAAATCATAAGCCATTCCAATCCCATACAATTCTTCTCCAAGTTTAGGATTTATATAATAAGTTAAATTATATTCATCTTTTACTTGATCTAACCATTTAACAGTTCCATCTTCATCTGAGTCAACAAATACTATAATATCATGATCTTTTTTATAAGCATTGTTTCTAATCGAAGGTATACAAGTTTTTAAATATTGTAAATTTGATTTACTTGGTATACAAAATGTTATTTTATTCATATTTTATATTTTTTGAAAATAATTGCATATAGGTTTTTTCCAATCAGGTAAAGAATCTATATCTTGTTGTTTCATAAAAGTAGTAGGATTTTTAAACATTTCGGGATGAACTCCATAATCTAAGGTTAACATTGTTCTATGATTAGAGATGGTTTTTGTTCCTCTATGAAACGCATTTGTATTTGCTAAAATAATATCCCCATAATTAGCAGTTAGATATTTAACAGAATCTTTACCATATAAACTTTCTACTTCTTTTTCATCCCAATTATACTTAGATGTGTAAGCATTTTGTGGTTTATTTTTATGACTTCCTTTTACTATGCAAAAAGGCCCACCATTTTTATCAACATCATTTAAATATAAAAATGCTTTTAAAAAATTTGGACTATTAGGGTCTTGGTGAAATAGTAGAGTGTGGGTTTCTTTTAAATTGTTGGCAAAACTTCTTCTTAAATTTAAAGTACCTAAAGCAGGTAAACATTTAAAATAGTGAGCAGCTATTGTTACTAGAATATCATGAGTAAATATATCAAATGTAGTTTTAGTATTTATAAGAGGTTGATTTATAGTATTCCATAAACATTTATCTTGTACATCTTTTTGTTTTCCTACCAACGCACCCCCCATTTGTTTTAAATCTATTCCATTTTCCATTTTGTAGTTAACTTCTTCTTTTAGTTTATCTAAAAGAGAAGTATCAAATGCATTTTTTAAGATAACATAACCATCTTTTTCTATTTTATCTGTGATTTTAAGTATATCGGGGTCAAAATCTTTAATAGGATATTGGTTAAGCCTTTGGGTTTCATACATTTTATATTGTTCCCATTCCTGTTTTCTTTTAGAACCAAAGGTTCCTCTCATTACACTTTCGTAATTATAATCTAGTAATTTCATTTATCTTCTTGTTTTAAAATATAATCTTCTAATTAAAGGAAAATCATCATGTAAATAATATTTAAATTTTATATGTTGGGGAAAAATACCATTTAATTCTAATTGATAAGGAATTAATCTATGATTAGATATTTTACCATTATAATCACAAACCGTAGATTTACCCCCCATCCATGTTTTCCCAGGTTTCGTATATTCATCTAAATTATCATACATTTGACAGAGAATATCCATATATTTAGGATTTGAAATAAACCAACTATCCATAATACCTTCATTATTATAAGGATAACCTACTAATTTAGATGTCATATGTTCATATTGTGGATTTCCATTTTGCATTAACCCATCCATTTGAACCATTTTATACCAATCTGCATTTTCTATTGGTTGATCTTTATAATATAATCTATTCCAATTAGTTATATAAAACTTATTAGGATTTAAATCCTTAAATATAATATCTGTAGTCCATGCTATATCATATCTCCCTATATAAACAAAATCATATTCACATCCTATTTCTTGTTCATATTTTTTTCGAAGTTCCATTACTTTTTTATGACTAAACCATTTGTGATAATGAGATGTTTTTCTAATAGATTCACCTCCTACCCATTTAGGTATATTAAATTTAGGTTGTTCTACATATAAACTTTTTTTAGGTTGATATAGCCTATTAATTTCTTCTTCAAATTCTACATTTGCGCTATGACAAAACACATCTATTTCACAATTTGGATTTGTGTCAAATATATGTTTTTTATAATGTTTATATCCTAATTCTAGAATTTCTTGGTCACATCCTCCTTGTCCATGAGGCATTTTTCCTCCTATTAAGCCTGTTAGGCAAAAAGCTATCCTCATTTTTTCATGTTTTAGTATTTTTTAAGAAGTTTATTTTTCTTTCTATTTTCTTATTAAATTTTATATTATATCCTTTATATTGTAAATATAGTCCTTAGGATCAAAATTTTCAGAACATAAAACTGTTAATATTGTGTCTTTTTCTAAATATTCTTGCACCCCCCAAACGTATGTTTCTTGTAATACTGAATCTCCTGGATTTAATATATAAGTTTTGGTTTCTTTTTTAGTAGTTAAAGTAATTTTAACTTTACCATTAATACAAATAATATAATGTCTGTCTTTTTTATGTCCATGTTTACCTCTTATTTCCCCTTTAGGGACATCATACATCATCATAATACGTTTAGGTTGAAATTCTAAATCTTTAAAATCAATAAAACTTAAGGTTCCTCTATCTTGTATATTATGTTTTAACATATCTTTAATTTATAAACTTTTTAACTTTTTCTATTACATAATTAACTTCTTCTTGAGTTAATAATTCATGATATGGGAGACTCACTGTAGTTTTACTCTCAATCTCAGATTTTGGTAATAATAATGTTTTATCTGAATTATAACAATCTATTAAATGTAAAGCTCTGTAATGTATTCCTACTTGAATATTACATTCTTCCATATAATTTAAAAATTCATTTCTATTATCAACATTAATTCTATATAGATGATAACTTGTATTATTTAAATTAAAAGCATCGTTGTAACTTATTCTAGTTTTTTCAAATGCATGTTTTTTACTTTGTAATTTTTTAAAATTTTCATTTGCAATATATGCTTGCATTGAATTCATGTAAAATTTATACCCAGGCACTATAATAGATTGTTCCCAACTATTTTTTTCTAATGTATTACCATTTTTTGATAAAATTCTTATCTGATCAATTTTTTCTTTATTATTTGATACTATTGTACCTCCATCACAACCTCCTACTGGTTTTGTTGGGTAATGACTAAATACCATTAAATCATCATCATTACATTCGTTAATGTATTGATTTTTTTCTAATTTTTGTGCTGAGTCTACTATTTTGTAATTTTTAAAATCATGTAGTGTGTAAGAATCTCCTACCCAATTAATATCATCTTTAAATTTAATCTTATTACCTGAGGTTAGAATAGCATTAGCTACTACTGAAGGGATAATGCTAGGAATAGTTACCTCTACATTTTTATTTAACATTAATAAAAATATAGCATTGGTAGCACTATTTAAAGATACAGCATATTTAGCACCAACATAATTAGCTATATTTTGTTCAAATTCTTCTATTATAGGATCATGTAGTAAAGGAGTGAAATCTTTTGTATCAAAAGTGTAATTGTTTACGTGTAATAATTTTACCATATAAAATTTTCTTTATAATATTTAACTATCTTAAATAATTCCTCATCAAATATTTTTTTAGGTTCCCACCCAATACTTCTTAATTTTTTATCATCTAAAGCATATCTTACATCTTGACCTATTCGATTAATACTCAGATCCAAATATTCAAATAAATTCATGGGGTTATTACTATCCCATAAGGTAATTATTTTCTTTACAGTATCCAAATTAGATTGTTCAAACCCTCCGGCAATATTAAATATTTCATTGCTAGCTTGAGATTCAATTATTTTAACCACAGCATCTGCCGTATCTTGAGCATGTAACCAATTTCTAATAGGTGTTCCGTTATTGTGTAAAGGAATTTTTTTCCCTAAATCTAGGTATTTGATGGATTTTGGGATTAATTTTTCAACATATTGCCCCACTCCATAATTATTAGTAGGTCTTACAATAATATAAGGTAATTCATAAGTTCTAGCCCACGCTAATATAAGTTGATCTGATGCTGCTTTGGTTGCTGAATATGGGTTACTTGGTTTTAAAATATCTGTTTCTAAATGTTTTCCGTTTTTTATGTCTCCATACACTTCATCAGTACTAAAGTGTAAGAATGTAGGTTTTACTTTTCCTTCACCTCTATAATTTCTAATTAATTCGAGTAAATGGTGAACCCCATTAATATTTGAATGTATAAAATCATCACTTTTAACTATACTATTCCCAACGTGTGTTTCAGCTGCAGTATTTATAATATAATCACATTCGTATAAAAATTCTAAATCATTTATATCACATTTTATAAAAGAAAAATTTGAATGTTTATTAAATTCATTTAACAATCCTTTATTAGAAGCATATGTCATTTTATCTACTCCCTTAACATACCAACCTTTTTTTAGGCAAGTACGTGTTATGTAGGATCCAATAAATCCTAAACATCCCGTTATGTATACTATTTTTTTCATATTTATGATAAAGAAACCCCAGTTCCATTTATATTATCTTTAATTATAGTTTTATTAGTTAATTGGTATCTCCCAAAAGGTGTATTAGGTTCTAAATAATTAATTTTAAATTCTTCATAATACTTAAACCATAACTTTATTGCTTTACTATGATAGCACATATAAGGGTAGCTCATACAATTTTTATTATTATGATCTACCCCATCATACACTCCTCCCCAGGGTTTCCTTCTTCCGCTATAGTGAATTATTTTTATATTATCTTCATTATTTAAAAAATTTTGATTACTTCCTTTCCCCCCTCCTCCCCAATGTTGGAAATTATATTCGTCACCTATAGTAGTTACATCTTTCCCATTACTATATAAATGGATTAAGGTGTTCTGATCCCCCATAGGATCATTTTTATAATGATTTAAAGCTGTGTTTATAAATTTATAATAAGTATCTTTACCTAATATTTTTTCACCTACTATTACAGTGCCCAAATTAGGTACCTTCCAAGTTATACCTCCCTTATTTTCTAAAATTATTTTTGAAAAATCTTTTACACATAACATATCTGAGTCTAAATAAATTGATTTTTGATATCCATCTTGCCAAAACATTTCAAATGATAAATAACAATCATAATTATTACTACCATAAATTGTTTCAGAAATATGATGGTAAAAAGAACTGTCTTTAGGTTTTTCAAATATTACATCATTTTTAATTTTTTTAATTAAATTTTTAGAAGCTTCATTTAAATCATTATATTGCACTTTAATATCACATTCATTATATACTTTTAGATTTTTCTTTAAAGAATATATTAGTACTGCAGTTGATAAAGCAAAATCTGTTGATGATGGGATACATATTACATATTTTTTCATTATTTTAAATTTTTAAATTTTGAATTCCTTTATTTCTTATTAAGTTATGAGATAAAGCTGTATTTATAGTTCCATCAGGTTTTTTATCATTTATCAAATGTCTAACCCCTCCGCCTATACCTAAAATAAGTTTATCATATATAACCCCCACTTCAGATAATTGTTTTTCTGTTACCTCTCTAGCACCTTCTCTCCTTCCCGATATAAGAATTATATTATATCCTTTTATATCCCATTCTTGTAATTTTTCAATAGTACCAGGTAGCAATTCCATTTTAAAATTTGGTTTAGATGTTTCTAAAGGAGTAACATGCTTTACTAAAGTACCATCTATATCACATATAATAGTTTTAGGTCTATTATTTAAATAACTCATTTAACTTCTTTTTAATATTTAATTTAATTTCACTATCAATATTAGGTTTAATTTTTGAAAATTCGGGGGTAGATAAAACATAATGACCACAAATTTTAATTAAATCTAATTTTTGTTCTCTCGGATTAAAATCTTTATTAACCCATTTTACCCATCTTTTAGAATTATAGCAAATTTCCCAAAACTTATCAATATCAATTCCTGATTCAATATACGAAAGAGTTTCTATAAGACCAAACTCTGGTGCAATGTTTATTGCATTTAGTCCTAATTCCATTTTTTCTTTAATTAGATTAGTAGGGATATAATCTCCATTATGTTCTTTAGATAATAATCCCCAAAATTTAGCTACTTTAACCATAGACAAAAGCCTATCTTTATCATATTCTCCGGTGTTTAAATTACCCTTTAAAGAAGTCCCACTTTGAATTACTAGGTATTTAATTTGATTAAAAATATTTTTTTCTAATTTAACATAAAGATCATTTAATAATATATCTAATTCTTCAGAATCAAATTTTCTTATAGCTTCTTCGGTACCTACTTCAAACTCTATATTTGGATTTTCTTTATAACAAAACTGGATCATGTCTATAGTCCATTCCAACCCATCTTCGTATTTAGGATATTTTTTCCAGGGATCGATGTGAATCATATTTAAATATTTACAATCTTCTTTTAAAGATATGTACCCATCATCATCAGTATACCCCTGCCCAGGGCCTGAATGGTCTCTTTTTAGTAATATTTTATTAGCATATTTATTAAATTCTTTAGTTGTCCAATTATTAACATAACCTCCATCCCATTCTACTTGTCTTCTAGATGGAATTAAACCTATACTATTACCTGTTTCTTCACTATATTCAATTATAGCTTCTACTATATTTTTAGACATAGGACCTATATAATATTTAGGATAATTCATTTTGTAATGTTTTATGTAAGTTATACTTACCAAAATTAAATAAAAATTTATTAAAAGGATATTCATGTAAGGGAGCCATATTAAGCCATATAATTGAGCTTAATATTTTTACTTTTTTAAGATCATACCCATTTTCTATAATAAATTTATATAATAGATCTTTACATCTAATTAAAGTACTATTACATAATATATGGCAATCTTCAAGAGATGGGTTAAATAATTTTCTATCTACTATATCATGGTTAACTGTTAGATTATGGTTTAATTTAGCTAAATCATAGTATATATCACCTACCTCCAAATCATCTGCAAAATCTTGTCTCCAATCTATAAGGCTAAAATTATCTTTAGTTTCAATTATATTATCTAAAATAAAATCACCATGAAATTGTACAGGTATACCCTCGCATAACCACTTTACATCTATCTGTGATAATAAATCTTCTATAGGTAAAATATTTTCTCCATTTATAATTTCAGGTGTATCAGATTTTCCATCTAAATATTGTTTTATTCTTTGGTTTGTCTTAGAGATATAAAATTTAAAACATTTTTGATCAAAATTCTCAGTTAATTTAGATTCCCATAAATTGTTTTTAGCCCATTGTAAAAAATTATTAAAAGTATTTTCATTAACAGATTTTGCAAACAAATTACCTTCTACTTTTTTATATTTATAAAAATTTAAAGTTGAGTCTAGTATATTAGGAACTAATCCTTTTAATATTGAAGCTCTTTTTACTCTATTTCCATTAATAGTAGAATTTGAAAAAAATTTTATGACAAAATCACTAAAAAAATATATTGACTCTTCATCCTTATCTAATACTTTTATACTACTACTAAAATATTCTCTTGTTTTATTTAATTCTGTAGTATTGCCTATATCTAACCAATTATTTATTTTACAAAAATTAAAATTAACTGTATTTAACATTTTATTTATTACATGGACATCTGATAATAAATGGTTGTTTGGTAATAACTCTAAACATTCCCAGAATAAATTATAATCTTTAATTCCACATAAACCTATATAAGGATAATCAAAGTTAATTTCTCCCTTTTCAGCAATAGAATCTACTCGACCATTATTTATTCTTAAAGTTCTGTATTGTGAAGTTTCTTCTTTATATGCTCCAGCACACCAATTATGTTCTAAATTAGATATAGTATCTTTTGATGTCAGAATAGTATCACTAGCATGGAAAATAAAAGGACATTGTAATTTAGCTTTAGCTTGAAGTATAGAATGACCTAAACTACTACCTGGACCTTTAAAATTATTTACAGTAACAAATGTAAAATTTCTATCAGGGTATGCTAATTCCAAAAATTCTTTTACATAAGACCCAAAATGACCCAATGTAATAACAAAAGAAACATTTTTAGGGTAGTATTCTATAATATGAGAAATAGCAGGTTTATCACTTATTCTTACTAATGATTTATTAGTAAAATTAGTTAGTTTACCTAATCTACTTCCTATACCACTAGTTGTTATTAAAACTTTATATTCTTCCATATTTATCTTCTAATCTTACGATATCATCTTCTCCAAAATATTCTCCCATTTGTATTTCAATAAAAATTAAATCTTCTTCTCCAATATTTTTAATTTGGTGTTTTGCTTTTAATGGAATGTGGAGAATATCTCCAGTATTTACAGAGGATAAAACATCATCTAATCTTAATTCTCCCTTACCTTTTACAATAACCCATACTTCTTCCCTTTTAAAGTGGAATTGGTAACTTGGTGATTGGTTGGGTTTAATAATAATTTGTTTTACTTTACAATAATCTACATCTAGTAGATTTTCAAAGTTTCCCCATGGACGTGTTTCTTTATAATTTATCATAATATTTCCAATCTTTTTCAGGATCTGGGTTTACAGTTCCTGGAATTTTGTTATCTGTTGTCCATCTTTTATTTATATATGTTGGGGGTTTTGTTATGGTTGGTTTTACCCTAATATTAATAACATCTCTATAACCTTCTTCAGTAGGGTTTGCTCTATGAGCTGCGTTATTATTAAAAGAATATGTTGTTCCTTTTGATCCTAATGCCCTAAATGATTTATATCCATTTTTTATTAAATAATCAACTTCTTTATCTAATCTAGAATTGTTAGGAGCTGACTCCCAATTATCTGTTCCCTTTCTTGTAGCTTCAAATAAAACTCCACTCCCATTTGAGTCTTGTAGGTACTCAAAAGGAGAATTTTTATCATTTACATCATTTAAATATATTATATTTTTTACTATTTCTTCAGGGTTATTATCATAATGCCATTTATAAGATGATTCTCTATTTTGCATTTTTGAAGTTCTATATACATAAATCTTATCTACAAATAAATAACACCCATATGTATTTTTTTCTAACCATGGTACTAATTCTTGACACATAATTTCCATTTCATTTTTAAAATCTAAAAAATCAGGATACCAATTCATAATTTCAGTAGTTGGGTTTTGGTCAAAGTATAATTTTACTTTTTTAGAAATAAAATTAACTGAGTTTATATAATTTTGTGTGAATTCCTCTATTGGGATTCTCTTTACAGGGTTTGAATAAAATTCATCTAAAAGTGGTTTATCACCTTTATATGAACCCCTACAAATTTTTAAATATTTATCGTAATTCATTATTTATATTTTAATCGTGCCAACACACAAACGTAGCTCTATATCCACTAGAGTAAGCGTCGTACACATAAGTTAATCTAACATGGGGGAAATACTTTATTAAATTATAATATATTTCCTTAAGAGGAATAGACATTAATGGGTGATTAGCTGGGGTTTCATAAGCCATATATTTTGTACTTTTAGCTATATTAGATAAAAAATCTCCAGCACCTACCATATTAGGGTAAATTTGATGTAATACAGAAGATAATATAATCATGTCATAAGAATCTTTTATATTTTTAACAAACTCTACACCATTTTCTACTCCAAATTTAACATTATCTAATTTTAATATCCTATTTTGAATATCTTTAGCTAATGCTATATCTTGTTCTGTTATATCAAAACCATATACTGATTTTGCCCCATGTAAAGCTGCTTGTGTAGATAAAAATCCTTCATTACATCCTATATCTAATACTTTTCCTCCCTTACATTTATTCATAGACATAAAATTTAATTTTCTATAACTGTCATATTCTTCACCATCACTAGAATATCCTAAAAATTCTTCTCCATTATTAAATCTATACCCTTCATATATTTTACCTTTCCATTTATCAATCCCCATAGAAGCATATCTATTTAAAGCATCTATATATACAGAATGTAAAATATCATTATCTACATCAGTAGGCATTTCATATCTTTGAGGATAATAAGTAAATCTATGAAAATCTATTATTTTATTATTAATTAAATTTTTTCCCTTTTTATACCATTCATCCTCAGGACATAATCCAGATTTTAAAATACTATAACTTAATTGTGTAAGAGTATCGATATTTGCAGATAAGTTATTTTGAATAAAATTTCTATCTTGTAAAGGAATCCAATCAAAATTTACATTTATAGGAGTATTATTTTCATTTATATGTTCTAACTCTAATAATATTAAATCATTTTGTGTGTTAACATCATATATAATAGGAAAAAAACTATATTCTTTAGCTTTAAATTCTAATAAATTATTATATGTAATTTCTTGAGTTTCATATTTTGTATTAGGGTATATTATTTTTAATCCTTTATCATTATCTAGTTGTATATAGATAGCATCATCTCCCTTTTTATATTCTTTAATATATTCAGTACCTTTATATATAAATTCTATTTTATTGTTTATTTGTTGTATAATTTTAATCATTGTATAATTTTTTTCCTAATTCGAACTGCCATTCATAATCTATATCGAAACATTCTAACTCATCCATTATATGTAATTTTATGTCTCCTACTTTTAAAAAATTACCCATCCATATATTATCTTTTATAGTATCCATTCTACTAGCATATAAAACATGAGCTGCTTCATATATAGGTTCAACATATTTAGTATTCATAATTGTTAATCCTTCAGGCCATGGAGTAATTAATTTACCATTTTTATCCCAATAATATGTTTTTTTCTCCCAAACACTAAATAAACCATCTTCTTCTTGATTTATATATGTTTCTATAAAATTGTCTATAGTTTCAGTTTTTAATAAAGGTGAACAACCATTTACTTTTATTACATATTTAAATGGTAATTTATCATGCCATTCATATATTTCTTGCAAACTTGATTCAGCATTTGCTGATTTTTCACTTCTATTATAAATGTTAACATTGTGTTTTTCAGCTATTGCTATTAATTCGGGTTCATAAACTGAAACATAAAAATTATCTTTAGGGATTATTTTTGATGCTAATACTTTTTTTATTGCTATTTCAAATAAATTAGTATTATTAAAAGGTTTTATCATTTTTTGGGGAACCCTTTCAGAATTCAGTCTGGCTTGGACAATAATTAATATATCTTTTATATCTTTCATAATTTAATTTTAATTTTTCTTTCATTAACATCTAATTTACTAATTGAGGGATCTTCATAAATAGAATCTCCTTTAATATGGGTAGTTGATACTTCTTCTATAACACATCCATTTTTAGTTCTAAAAGAATGGTTTATTTTCCTATTAATAAGAATTGGTTTACCTTTTTCTAAATGGATGTCTCTACCATTTAAAGTTAAAATACAGTCTCCCTTTAATAATTCAAAACATTCTTCTTTTTGTAGGTGATAGTGAGGGGGATGTGATTGAAGTGGAACCATTACAATAATCTTCTTACAATACTGTCTATTAATTTTACTTATAATTAATGCCCCGGTTTCATGAAACTTATCTAACCCATAATGGGTAGATAATTCAACCTCATCATTATTAGTAACAGTTACTCCGGCTTCAGATAAGATTTCATTGAATTTTAATTTTAATTTATTTAATTTTTTATTTCTATCAGAATTAACAAAATATTCCAATTTCAAAGCATCATTTTTATTAATATCTATCAATAACTTTTGACCAATGATATTATCTATATTAGAAACATCTAAACATCCTTCTTGTAAAGGCATTGCGTAAAATAAATCTTTTTCTTTTATAGTATAGCCAGAATTTAGTTTTACATCAGCATAAACACCCCTTTTTAGCTGTTTAAGTGCTTCACTTTCACAAAACTCTCCTTTAAATGCAGTTTCAAAAAATTTAATTTCATCAACAACATTCTCCATTTGTTCAACAGTACACGAATACGCATTTAAATTAAATTCATCGGTTATTTTCCCAACATGCTTTTCTATAATATTAGCTCCCATAGCTACTGCATATGGAGATACAGATTTTTGTTTGGGACTTTCATGTGTAGAATATCCTATTTCAATATCAGGGAATTCTTCTTTTAATTTCTTTATTCTCCCTAAGAAAGAATTTTCAATTGGTGTTGGGTATTCAGCTATACAGTGTAAAAATGAAAAATCCCTCCCATTCTTTTTAAATAAATTATAAACTTTTCTTAAATGTTTAATTGTAGCCCCCCCGGTTGATATAATAATTTTTCTATTTATCTTACATACTTCTCTTAATAAAGGCCAATCATCAACAGAACAAGATGCAATTTTTAATACTTCAACATTTAATTCATCAAACATAGATAATGATTCATTGTCAAAAGGTGTTGAGATAGATTTTAAACCACTATCATGGATATAGTTGATAATCTCTCCAAACTGTTTTTTTGTTAATCTTGTTTCATTAAATCTTTTTACATATTTTAAATCATTACGTTCTTGGTAGTTAGGATGAATGAATGTATCAAGATTACGAAACTGTAATTTAATACCAGAATTTAAATTTTTCCTTTTAGATAATTCTGAAAAATCATCTATAATTTTTTTGGCATGACTAACACTTCCCATATGGTTATTAGCCATTTCAAATATATACAACATATTTATTTTTATTTTAATTAAATAATTATTAACTTACTTAAATATACGAATTTTTTTTTAAAATCCCAAATATATTTTTATTTTTTTAAATTATTTTTCCATTGTTTTGTTATTTTTCCAAATTCGCTAATTTCATACTCTTCCCCTAAATTAATTATACTAAAATTATATTTAGTTTGAAGACTTAAAACATATTCCCAAAATATAATAAATTGTCTTTTAGTTAAATGGAAAACATCTTCACTACTTAACCCCCATTTAGGGGATGGTTTATTTATTTGAAAAGAATGATTACATTCTCCCCCAATAGACCACCCATCTATCCCAGCTATTTTTATTTCTTTTGCTCCTAACATAATAGCTAATATAACCATCCTAACTCCTATACCTAATTTAGATTGATATCTTGTATTATACCATGATACCTGGTTGGGGAATAATGAATTAATATATTCTTCTCCCTTTCTATCATCCTTAGCTTCTTCAAATAGTATATTAGTTTTATTAGTTGATATGTATTTTATTAAATTTTTATCAAATTTATTTACTTCTTTACCCAACACTGCTAAATCTATTTTAGGAATTGATGGTAAGTTAGTAAAATGATTAACGGACCATGCATAATCATATGAGGGTGGGTTTATTGAAATGTTTTTAGTAGTAGGACCCCCCCCTAATATTAAAATACTAGAATTTATATATTTATTAAAACCTAGGGGTTTTTTATAGATAATTTCATTATTAAAAATGAAATCACCATACCCTATACCATTATAATAATTTAAAATATCATTAAACATTAATTCTAAATATTCCTCAGGGGGGCATATAAAACTATATTCAAAATTATTATGTGTTCTAAATGAATTTAAAATATTCATCCTCTTAGTTTTTTTCTAACTGATTTTTCTGATTCTGTAACTTGAATAATGCCATCCCCAAATGCTCTTTCTAATTCTCTAATTCCACTTACTAATTTAAATAACCCTTGGGGTTCTATAGAAGCCATGTGATCTGACCCCTCCATAGTTCTATCTAATGTAATATGACGTTCAATAATAGAAGCACCTAAATAAATTGCAGCCACTGAAGTACCTAATCTGAATTCATGCCCTGAATATCCAATTTCAAAATTAGGATACATTTCAATTAACGTTTTAATACCTGATAAATTTAGTTCTTCTATTGGAGCTGGATATGTGGAATTACAATGTAATAGACCAATTTTATGGGGGTTATTATATTTAGATTTAGATACATTAATCACTTCAACTGCATGGTTAATTTCTTCTTGGGTAGACATTCCTGTAGAAAATATTATTTTTTTACCTGTAGATATACACTCTTCTAACAATTCATCATTTGTAAGCATTGCAGATGGAAGTTTTAAAAACGGTATATCATATTGAGATAAAAAATTTAATGAATCTATATCCCAGGGGGAAGCAGACCAAGAAATTCCTTGTTGTTCGCAATATTTATCTATTTCATCATACTCTTCTTTACCAAACTCAATTTTATATTTGTACTCAAGATAAGTCATATCTTCACCTTTCCACTTTCTAGGAGTTAATTTTTGATGGTCGGGGACACAAATTTCTGGGTTGCGTTTTTGAAATTTTACAGCATCACAACCCGCGGCAGCCGCAATATCTATTAATCTTTTTGCAATATTAATATCTCCCTGATGGTTAATGCCAATTTCTCCAATAATGTATGTTTTCTTCATAACTCTTCTATTCTTTTTGTTTTATCACATATTAATAAATCATAAGCTGGTTTTTCACCAGCACTTAAGTAATGGTATTTACACCCCCATTCATTTAACTGATCTCTTGTGATTTCATACCAATCAATCCCAGTCATTGAACCTCTAGCAGTCCAATATGTTATTTCATTACCTTTCTCGTATAAGGTATTAATTTTTTTTATATTTTCTAAATTAGGTTTAGCATCGGGGTAATTTCTATCACCTTCATAAAAACATATAGTTTCATCTATGTCTACAAATATCTTCATATTTTTTCTAAATAATTAATTATTCTTTTTGATGCATTTTTATCATTATAATCATCAAAAAGTTTATGGTTTACAGGTTTATTTTTACTTAAAAATTCTAACTTCTCATCATATAATATAATATCTTTTTTTAGTAATTCCAACCTAGATTTTAATATTTTTATTCTTTCTGTTCCTACTTTATTAACAAATTCACCCCATGAATTAACATCTATAATAGGAGACCAAAAATCAAACTCATTTCCTTTAAAAAAGTTTATATTTAAATCATTTAATCTTATATTTTGATCAATTGAAACAAATGTTTTATTAAATAATACTGAATAATAAGTAGATGCCCCTATATTACCTAAATGGTAATTACACTTTGATGCTATTTCTGGGATTTCAAATTCATCAAATATTATTTCTACATTATCAATTTTTAAATTAGGGTTATTTGATATTTCACCTGGATGGGGTCTATAATATATTTTATTATTAGTTTGTTTTAAATTATCTAAAATTTTATAAACTTTAGATTTAGCTTCTTTTTCCATAGTACCGAAAACTAATATACTATCTTCATTTATAGAAGTTTGATTAATGTGATCATATTTAGGATTTCCTACTATTACAGATTTAAAATCATACCACCCACATATTTTTTTAGTATCTAAACTCCAATGGGAATTTTCAAAAAATATATCTATACAGTTAGTAGGATATTTAAATCTAGAAATCATTTCTAATCTTGATTTTATAGTTCCCACTACCCATACAGCATTTTCTATACACGTTATTATACTTCCTTTTTGTTTAAATTCATCAATTATAGATTGTTGTGGTTGCCAGGATTCACAAGTTAATATAATTATATCGGGTTTAAAGGGTAAATTGATATTAATACTATTATAAAATATAGGATTTTTATTTAAATCTACATTGGTATCATAACTAAAATTATTTAAATTTTGATGCGGGTATTGTGTAGACGATTCTTCACTAAATAGGTAAAAATAATTTAAATTTCTTTTTTTTAACTCTTTAACTACATTAATAGTATCTAAATACGCCCTTTTATCAGAAGCAAATATAAAATAATTATTCATTATCTAAATCAGTTAAATTGTTAGGTCTAAATGCTAATTGAGAATGGGATTTACCTTGAGTGGGTATGTGTATTTCCCATTCTTTAAATTCAATCTTATTATCTTCTAAATATTTGTATACTTTTTTAGAAATTTCTAAGGTTTTTTTATCTGATATTTTCATATCATGCCACTCACCCCAAAATTCTTTTATCATTTTTATAGTGTTATCTTCAATCATTTTATTAAGAACTTCGTATTCTGCTCCTTCAATATCAAGTTTTAAAATTAAATAATCATCATTTGTAAAAGTTTCTTTAATCCATGAAGATAAATCAAAACATGGGATTGATAGATAATGGTCATCTCTTAGATTATTTAAACTATTTAATAAAGAAGACCCATCTGTGTATTCTTCAGATAGATGGAATTTTTTTACTTCATTATTAATCCAAACTGCAGAATTTTGAATGTTTACTGTTGGGTTATCCCTATAGATTTCTTCTAACTGTTTTGCTAAACCCGGGATAGGTTCAAATGAAATAGTTATTATATCATTACCAAACCTTTGTTTTGCTGCTAAAATGGATTCTCCACAATGGGCTCCACAATCTATAAAATATCTATTCATCTGTAATTATCTTTATAAGAATCTATTATTTCCATATTATTTTTTTGAATCATCCCAATACCATCAAATGAAGGGTATTTATTCCATTTAGTTAACCATTTTTTATAATTTTCCCTTTCAGATTCTATTTGTCTTTTAGATGTTTGACCTTGATTCTCTTCTAACCTGTGAGATCCCCTAGCTCCAAAATGCCATACAACTGATGTTGTTGTAAGGATTAATTTTATATCTTTTAATAAAGATCTTAGGAATATATCTTTATCATCCCAACTAGCAGGGGCAAATAATGGATCATTACCCCCAATGTAATCCCAATCTTTTTTTAAAATTAACCCTGATACTCCTTCACCTAGGTTAATTTCAAAGTTATTTGTGTTAGATAATGATTCAGCATATTCTAAAAAATATTGTTTTTCAAAATCATTATAATACCCCCCAAATTCTTCTATAGGGACAATTAAAGTTCCAGCTCTTGAATCTTCTTTGAATATATTAGGTTGGATTCTTTGACTAAAAACCCAAATTTTACTACCGTATTCTTGATGTTTTTTTAATAAATTTAAATCCCAATTTTTAGATACATAAAAATCAGAATGGAGAAAATTAATAAACTTAGTTTTTACCTTATCAGCACAAAAATTCATCCCACCCCCAATTCCTAGAGGTGTATCATTTTTATCTATATAATATTCTAAATTATATTTATCTCCGTTTTCTTTTAACCATTCATTAGTACCATCGGTACAATTTTCAGCATGAATAATAAAAGGAGCATCTTTATCATAGCTATTTTCTCTAACTGATTGAATGGCTAGTTTTAAGTATGGAAGATTATTATAAGTAGATATGCAATTAGTTATTATAGAACTCATATTTTCTATTTAGTTTTATCTAAATTAGTAAACTCTCTAATTTTAGCCCCCAAATCAGCATCATTAGAATATTCTTTAACCCACGTTTCAATAATCTTTATTTTTAAAAGATTACTTTTTTCTATATTATGTTCTTCTTCTAAATCTGTATAAATTTGTTGAATTTGAGTATCAGAGTGTTTCATAATATTTATTTTGTTTTTCTTGCTTTTTTATTGTTTTAGAGTGAGATAAACACCACTCTTCATCTATCGGAAGATACGACATTGTTTTATATCCCCCAAGTATTTCATGCACTTTATTTTCCCACTTTATTTTACCGTTGTTTTTATAAATACGCCATTGGTAATCTGGGAAATTAACCCAACCTTTATCATTTAATCTCCACCCCCATTTATCAATGTGTTGTTGAGTTAGGTTAGAAACAGTATTAATTCTGGGAACCTGTATTACATCAACACTGTTATGTTGTAAAATTTCAGATAAATTATCTAAAACATAAGTAGAAACCATTTCATCAGCATCTATTTGATAGATGTAATCTCCACTACAAAATGAAGCTAATTTATTTTTCCAATCTGCAAAATGGTTATTAAATTTATCTTTATACCAAATAAATTCACCATTTATAGATTTAGCTCTTAAAAATTCTTCGATTTCATTATCACCATTTCCTTCATCATATAAAATAACTATTTCATCCTTAGGACGTTTATTTTTAACTAGAAAATTAACTAATCTTTGTATTTCAACGAATTCGTTGCAAACTGTTATTGCGTAACTAATTTTCATAACGTGAAGATAATAATTTATTTTTCGGTATCCACATCTTTAGTGAAAACTCCTATATAATCTAAAGCTTCCATGTAATCACCTTCTTCAAATTCTTTAAGAGTATCCATATCCATTCTATGTTCATAAAACTCACCATCTTTCCCAGGAATTGGATATTTTTCTTTTTCATCTTCATTTACTAAAACAGATCTTACAGCTCCCCATCTCCAATTTTCGGCATTAGAACCATTAGCAAATATCATTCCTTTTTCGGGTAAATTAACAGTAGAAGGCATCCAAACTTTACCACTTTCATCTTCACCCATCAATTCTTTATAAAGGTTTGGTAATAATTCCATTTGCTCTTCAAGGAATTGGGAATCTTTTTTCATTACAGAATTAGTAATAAACCCACAACCATAACATTGGTAATTTTTAATATCTTGGTTTACTTCTTGAACATAACATGCGTCTGAACCGCATCTCTCACAAATAACTAAATTGTCCATTTATATCTTTTTTAATTTTGGTAATTTTAATTTCGGTAATTCTGTTTTAGGTGCATTTACCTTTTTAAGTTTAGGTAAATTAAGTTTAGGTAACTGTAAAGCTACAGTTTTAGCTATTTCAGGAACATTTCTTTCTAAAGTATCAGCTAATTGTTTTTTCATAACATCAAAACTAAAATTAGCTCTACTATATTTTCCTTGTTTTTTAGCTTTTACTTTCCAATCTTTATAATTTTTGCTAACATCAGTCAAAAAATGCCCAATATTACCATGATTAACACTAAACCATTTTGCCTCTTTAATTAAGAAATCATCAGCAGCTGATGCATGTACAGGTGTTAATTCTCCACTCATTAATGCGCTAAATTCACGTTTTAAAAAATCTATATGACCTGACCACCCAGTTGCAATAACTGGTTTATCAGTTAAGCTAAATTCAAGTAATGGCCTTCCAAATCCTTCACCTTTAGTTAAACTAACCATAGCTTTTACTTTATCATGGTTGTAAAGTGAACTCATTTCACTATCACTTAATTCTCCGTGTATTACATAGATATTAGGTAAATTATCGCTAGGAATAGATTTTTTGATAATATTTATTCTTTGTAATATTTCTCTTCTATCCATATATGAAGCTGCAGCACAACTTGTTTTTAAGATAAGTGCAGGACGTTTACTCTTATCTTTGAATATTTCGTAAAATGCTTTAATTAATAACCCAACATTTTTTCTATCTTCACCTAATGAACCTTTCATCCAATGTCCCACAAATAGGTAACACCATTGATCTTTAATTTCATCTAGGTTAAATGTAGATTTTTTAGGACAATACATATCTAAATTAGCACCTTCAATTAATACTTCAACAGGTGTTGTTAAACTTAAGTTATGTCTTTGACCATCCTTTTCTACTGTAAAACTAGTATCTTCAAATACTTTCTTTGAGTGATTTGATGATGTTAAAATTAAATCCATTCTATTACAACCTTCAATAAAAGCATGAGGTGAAACTGTAGATTCAATACCTGCTGTTAAACCAATATTATATTTTCCTATCTTTTGGAACTCATTTGGAACTGTAATTTGACACCAAATATCAGGTTGTTGGGTTAGTTGAGGTTGTGTATAAAAATGGTCTTTTAGAAATCCCCATTCTTCAATATGATCATCAATAAAACCAAATGGAGTTGAACCCCACCTTTGTGGTAAGATTTTTACATCATATTTATCTAATTCGATAAGTGCCTTTACATAATCTCTACTTCTACTTCCGTAACCTGAATATGTGTCTATAGGACAACTTACGTAAAATGTATTTTTACTCATTTTTTCTTTTTTATAACTTTTTAATAAATTAATGAATGCTCTAGCTTACGAGGTTCATGATCTGTATCCCTATGAATATAATAATTAGGTCTTGGTTTCCAAACCTTAAACAATTCATCCATACCCTCAACTATACGATTAGACATTTTTTCTGATGTAAAACCAGCTTCATCTGATAAAGCCCATTCTAATCCTGCTTTTCCTCTTTCTTGTCTTTCTTCTTTAGACATAGAATAAAGTTCAGATATTCTATTAGCTACATCTTCAAATGAACATCTGTCATCATATATGTAAGGTGTTTGAGGAGAACCTACAATTGATAAGTTAGTAGGATAAACTGGTAAAGCCCATTTCCCATGTTTTGTGTAAGTTTTTCTATGGTTTGAAGGAACTTCAGGTGATGGTGTATACCAATCTCCGTTTTCATCTTCAAATCTCATTTGATCTTGCATTCCACCTGTAGTGTTAGCTATAATAGGAGTACCTGTTAATAAAGCTTCAGTAAGTGATAATCCCCAACCTTCGGCTGATGATGCTAATACAACTCCATCTGCACAATTGTATAACAGATTCATTTTTTCAGTTGGCAATTTTTCATTTGAAATTACAATATTTTCATTTCCTCCAGGAAAGAAATATTCAATTACAGCTGGTAAATCTGTACCATGATCACTTACAGGTTCTGTATGCATTACAAATAAACATTTATCTGCTTCTTCTTTGCTTAAACCATCAATAAATAATTTCCATGCTAAAATTGTATCAGGAATTGATTTACGTCTAATATTTCGGGAATTAAATAATAAAGTAAAGTTATATTCTTTATCTCTAGTAATATATTTTTTAAATTCTTTTAATTTATCTGTTTCCTCTTCTAATAATCTAAAATTTTTATTATTTAAACCATGGGGAACATATTTAATAACTTTATCTTTAGCTTTATCTCCTAAAACAATTTTATTAATGTTAACTGTTTGTTTAGAAATACCAAATAAAGCATCACATGATTCATAAAACTCTTTATTGTACATTGGAGCTGGGAATGAATCCCATATGTTTAAATAAGCTATTGGAATATTTTTTCTAATTTCATTTTCCATTTGGAAAACCCATGTAAAATATCTTGGATCTGTAATTAGAAAAATTGCATCCGGTTTTTCAATACTAATAATCTGACGTAATAAATCAGGATTACCATAACCATCTGTTGGGTATAAAATTACTGATGAATCATCAATTCCAGCTTGGGTATTAGTTTCTCCTGATATGTCAAATCTTTTACCTTTTTCTGGGTGTTTGACAGCACCTGCTAATTGAACCCAATTATATCTATGAGAGGTATTTACAACCATTTCACGACCAATTTGAGCAACTCCTGAATGAACTCTAATATCATCCGTTAGAAGTAGTATTTTTTTTCTATCTTCTTGTTTAATATAACCTTCTTTTTGTTTCATTTAATTTGTTTTAATCTTCTAATTCTAAATTTGTGTGGTTAGATACTTGTTTTCTAAAATCTTCATCTGTAAGGTACAAATAAATT
>Ga0209535_1000771_pt1 | contig 22278 bp, 28 predicted proteins | sample LinPmetageLP28_FD_184041 | JGI IMG/M metagenome (GOLD analysis project Ga0209535, IMG submission 184041) | Marine viral communities from the Pacific Ocean - LP-28 (SPAdes) (version 2) | ecosystem: Environmental > Aquatic > Marine > Oceanic | place: Pacific Ocean | collected 2009-08-22
TCTGCGACATAAGAGGGTTCACTCCTATCAGTGAGAAGTACAAAGGCAATCCTGAGGGTCTCACAAAACTTATAAACAGATTCCTCACACGCATGACCAATGTCATAATCGCAAACGGTGGTACCATAGACAAGTTCATGGGTGATTGCATAATGGCGTTCTGGAATGCACCCATAGAAGATCTTCGACACGAGCAACACGCTGTTCAGGCCGCAATCCAAATGCAGGAGGAACTTTTAAGACTTAATGTGCAGTTGGCGGCAGAAGGACTTCCAACCATAGCCATAGGCATAGGAATAAACACAGGCGAAGCATTGGTCGGTAATATGGGATCAGATCAAAGGTTTGATTATTCAGTAATAGGTGATGCAGTCAACTTGGCGGCAAGGTTAGAAAGTTCTAGCAAAACACTTGGTAAAACGCTTGTGATAGGCCAGGACACTTTCAAGGCCGCAAAACTGGATTATAACTTTGAATACATAGATCAGATTACAGTCAAAGGTAAGACCGAAGAAATAAAAGTGTACACAGTCAAACATTAAATACACACATAATGAGCTTTTGGAATTTAGTAGCAGAACTTGGTATGCCCATAGCGGCCACAGTGGGTCTTGGTGCATTTATAATGGTTATTATAAAATACATACTAGGGTCGGTGGTCAGTAGTATCAATTTCATTGAGAGTGTGATTACACAACTTGATAATCGTGTCAAGACCATGAACAATGACATACTGAAGATAGACCAAGAGGTGTCCGAACAACTTGGACTGCCTGTTGACACTGATAGGATTGCAAGAGCAGACGGTAAACTGGACGCAAGGAAAGACTGATGGACATAGTAACATTGATAAACGATTATGGATTTCCAGTGGTGGCTGTGTTCTTCCTGGCTTATTTCATATGGTATCTATACAACTATATCGTTAATCAAATCAAGCCAAAACTTGGATCCACTTCAGCAACACTGATAAAACTCATAGACAGGGTAAGATTGCTAGACAACGATCTTATCAGATTGCAAACTAAAGTACGCACTTTGCAGAAAAACAAGAAGTAGTAGTTTAATTTACACAGTTTCTGATTTAAATATTTGTATGAAATACCTTATGATAATGATAATATGTTTTGCCGAGGACACCTGTCAGGCAGTGTTTGACGCCGCACAATTTAACACCTACGACCAGTGTATGGCACAGGCTCTTCCAGTGAGCAGATACATGAGAGATGTATACACAACTTCAGCAGGCGAAATACATTGTTTGTCACAGGATGACTACACAGAATATAAGTTGTTCATAGAAAATGGTGGTAAGCCAACGCTCAGCCTTAACCATCCAGACAAGATGTCAAGCATCTAATTGACATTACCACATTTCCATAGTATAATTGTGCATGATCCACGCGATGATAGATCTGGAGACTTTAAGCACAAATCCCAATGCCACAATACTGACCGTTGGTGGTGTTAAATTTGATCCATACACAACAGTAGAACCCGCACAAGGAATGTATTTCCGTGTGGACGTGGACTCTCAGACAGAAATAGGTAGAGACGTTATGCAGGACACACTGGACTGGTGGGGCAAACAAGATCCTGAGATAATGGACGAGGCTCTAGGCGACAAGGATCGTATCTCCTTGGAGGCAATGATTAAGACAGTCAACAAATGGTCGGTTGGAGTTGACGTATTCTGGTGCCAAGGCCCATTGTTTGATTATGCTATACTTCAAAATTTTTATTCGCAACTGGGACATCCTGTGCCATGGCAATACTGGCAGATAAGGGATTCAAGAACACTGTTCAGTCTTGTGCCACGTGACCCAACAGAGACAAGGACTGGACTACACAACGCACTCGAAGACTGCTATTTCCAAGCAAGGAAGGTGCAGAAAGTATATGCACAGTTAGGCATCAAGAATGCTAGATATTAAACTAATCTACAAACAATTGGCAACAACTGTTTTGTTCTATCTGAGATTTGATCTACAACTGCATTTCTTCTGGGCTTTGTTCCTTACATTGTTTGCAGTGTTTTGGCAACCATTGATATACCTGGGATTGGTAGCGACAGTGATCAAGGAAGCATTGGATCTATGGATCAAAGGACACTGGAGTTGGGATGACGTTGTGTTCGGTGTCGCTGGTTGTATTGTGGGTGCATACTTCGTGGGAGTAATGTCATGAAGTGGTACAACATAGAAGATCTATACACTGTAGAAAAATACAAAATTAAACACAGCAAAACACCCAAAACCAAATGGATAAGATTAAATTGCGTATATAAAATAAAAATCAATAACAAGATTGTGCATGTTGGAAGATCAGATACCTGTAAAAAACATGGAGGTGCGGAGAAAGTCAGGAAGGCCCTGGTAAATCTGCTTGGCCTCTGGGAATACAATCCGTCGGTTACAAAAACAAAAAGTTGGGAAAAAATAAGATTGCAACACAGACCAAATTCTAGTAATATAAAGATAGGAATTATAGAAACAAATGCAATCAAAAAAATCTATCTACAAGAAAGAATATGAACCTGTTGACAATGTAGAAGAAAGCATATGGATGGGAAACGACACACCCATTGAAGAAACAGATTACACTTACGTTTTTAATGACAAGTATCCATGCGTCAAAGGACACAAACTTTTTATTCCAAAACAAAATAATCCTGAGTACGTAGGTAAATCTTATGGATTGGCCTATCAGTATGGCAAGGACAAAATCAAAGCAGGAGAGATGGCCGGTTTCAACGTTGGCATGAACTTAGGGGAGTGTGCAGGTCAGACAGTGATGTGGCCACACATACATTTTATTCCTCGACACGAAAATGACGCTGATAAGATAGGCGGAATGAGACATGCTCATCCTGGCGCTGATCATAAGAAGTATTACTAATGTCTAGAAAGAAAAAAAAACATCGACCAATCTATGTTTCACCCGACGGTGGCGAAACCGTTTATGAACAATTATCAAACGGTGACAGGATCTTGGTGGAGCAATCACAGAGAGCAAAGGACGAGGAGACCGCCTATGAAGAAGCAGAAATGATGGGAGCAGAAGCGATAGAACTGCGAAGAAAATATCCAACGCTACAAAAAGCCTGGGACAAATATCGCACCGTATGGCATTTAATCACAGGAAATCAATGATCTGTGCACCTTTATTCCGTTCCACTTTTACCAGCAGTATGCAGACGTCTGTGTGCGTTTAAAGGGGTGATTAAATAAGATTATGACCAAGTATGTTAGTGTAATAGGCAACGGTGAGAGCAGGAGAGGGTTTGACATAACTCCTTTAAAAAGTGTTACAACCATGGTGGGTTGTAATGCACTGTTTAGGGATCATAATTTAGAATATGTGGTTTGTGCTGACAAGCATATGTGCCAAGAGGCCGCTAACACAGTTGGTAAAAATACCACGATCTACACCAGAGAAAATTGGTACAAACAGTTTGCATATTGGCCCAATGTAAGGTGTGTGCCCAATCTACCATATGAAGGAGATAAGAGGCAGGACGACCAGTTCCACTGGGGTACCGGACAGTTCGCCGCACTGGTCGGAATGAGTTTCAAACCAAAAGCAATTTTCCTAGTCGGAATGGACCTCTGGGGTCTTGGCAAAGAGAACAAGCCAGACAATGTAAACAACATCTACAAGGGCAGTAAAGGATACACGTACATCAAGAGACCTGTGGATCCAAGTTACTGGATATACCAATTCAACAAACTATTTGAACATTCAGAGTGCAGATGGATCATCGTCAATGAAGAAAATTGGAAAATGCCCGAGGAATGGAAAGCAAACAAAAATGTTTTCCAAGACACTTACCAGGGACTGGCCAAGTGGATAAACGTTCAGTTGACAAAAAAATAATCTCATATAAAATTATTGTATGATTAAACCAATGGTGGACCACCTAATGGTGCAACAGCAAATAAAGTCTCCTCACAAAAAATGGAAACACATGGTGGGGGTAATGTGTCTTAATCTGACATACCGTAAGCACGTAAAGATAATTTTACCAAAATTGTTTGCCCGGTACCCTAGCCCACAAGCATACCTACGTGGCAAATTGCACACACAACAACAAATGTTGAAACCGTTGGGCATGTGGGAAGTCCGATCAAAGAGAATTAGAAAGATGACAGAACAATACCTCACTTGGAACAAAAAAGAAGCAAGTGATCTACATGGCATAGGCAAGTATGGATCCGACAGTTATCAGATATTTTTTAACAATCAAATTCCGCCTAACGTACAAGACAAGGAATTGAAGAAATACATTGACAAACTAATAGGATAGTTTATAATAAGGATATGTTAGATAAAATAAAAGATGGAGATCTAGTTACTCTTAAATTGACTTCAGGAGAAGAAGTCATTGGAAAATTCACTGGCAAAGCAGACTCATACATCAGTATAGAGAAAGCACTTGTGCTGATGCAAGGTCCACAAGGATTAGCATTTGGTACATTTTTCTCCACTGCCAAACAAGACGAGGCCTTTAACCTATTCACAGATAAGTTGATCACAATAGCACACGTCAATGACAAGATAGCAGACGAGTACAATCGAGTGTTCAGCCCGATAAAGACTCCTAAAAAACCTAGCATAATCACATAATGGCACACTTTGACAAACACTCAACAAGCATCAAGGCACTGGTAGACGTATCCGAGGCAATGTTGAATGCCATGGAACAACACGGTATCGATCCAGAGACCGTGTCAAATAGAAATGAATTCACTGTGATGATACACTTTTTAAAAAGTATTATAGACGGTGAGTTAAATATACCAAATGAACTAACGGATCGCATCAGAGACACAGCGTACCAGATGGACATTGATCAAAAGATTGACAAAAAGTTGAACTGATGATCGAGAGGACTCAAGACTTTCAACCCTCTATAAACACTCTGCAAGTCATCAAAACAAGGAGAAACGATGACTTACTACTCAACTAAAACATACGGACACAACATAGGACTATCTGCGGTGTTTAGACAACCCAACGCAGACCACTCCCACTGTCACTTACTGCACGGATACAGTCTTGCTTTCAAATTTACATTTGGTTGCAACGATTTAGACAATAAGAACTGGGCGGTGGACTTTGGTGGATTAAAACCATTAAAGGGATGGTTAGAAGATCACTTTGATCATAAAATGGCACTTGATAAAAACGACCCACAGTTAGAAAAATTGCAAGAACTTGAACAGCATGACCTAGCCGAAGTTAGAATATTTGATGGTGTTGGTGCAGAAATGTTTGCCAAACATGCATTTGATTTCGCTGACCAATTGATCAGGGAAAAAACAGATGGCAGATGTTTTGTAGACAGCGTGGAGTGTATGGAACACGGAGCCAACAGTGCCATCTACAGAAAAGACTAAATTTTTACCTGATACTGTTGAAGTTGGGTTAAATGACATTTCTTACAATATAAAAGTTTACGACACACATCTAGGTAGCAGATGGATAAAAGCACTTAAGGATAATCTAGCACATCAAAGGGTACTAGAAAAAAACTTTTGCTTTTTGGGTTTTGCAGACTCCAAAAGAAATCTTAGTTTCCTGTGTCGTGAACTTAACAAAAACATTAATCAAATAAATTCATTTGTTTTCGATCCGCCATACCAAAGGATAGATCCTTTTTCTCCCGATGATTTTCAGTTCAGTGGCAGTCTACCAGTAGGAAAAGCAGTGAACGGGGACACAACGGTAACACCCGGACTTAGGCTGAAACACGAGTCTTGTAATTTATTGCATAGGTACTTTGAGGAACTGCAAGGCACGGCATGGCATTTGTCGGAATTTTACAAACAGGCAGACACTCATACAAAATACGCAATAAGACAATTGAACAACATATGCCATGAAATAGAAAGTTGGGTCATTACTGATCGGAAAAAAATACTCGAACCTGAATGGATGCGTCCTTCACAAATAACAACTTTTTTAAACGCACCTAGATACGACCTACACGATGATGATTACAGTTTGTTCCAGCAGAACAGATATGATCGAGAACTAGGCGGTGTCTACCTGCATTGGTCACAGGTGGGTAAAACCTTATACGAAGTTTTCAGAGACGAGGATGCCCCTAAAATGACAGAAGCACTGTGTTCAGAAATAAATCATCAAAAATATTATTCTGGAGAATTTGACATAGAATGGGGTCAAACTATAACAGAAAACAGTAATTTCAAAAAACAAGAGATGGACAAATTTAGACAATGGTTGAAAAACAACGACTATGATTGGTATGACCCTAAACTATCTCTAGGCTATATTAAACTGGGACAGGTTGACCTGCAAACATTTGGAAACAATGCTACTATAACAAAAATACATGACGCCATGGGTAAGAATTTAAATATAAGCAGTATAAAAGTTGTATCAAATTTGACTGTTGAATGTGTTTATCCTTACACACTAGACAGCGACAACTGGAAACAAATGCAAATTGATGAACTAGGACGAGGATATGAATCACGTAGTATGCGTTAAATGGGGCAACAAGTATGTTTCGGAATATGTCAATGTGCTGAGAAACATGGTCAAACGGAATTGCACACTTGATTATGAATTTCACTGTTTGACAGATGACCCAAACGGACTAGACCCAGCAGTTGATGTAATCAGATTGCCGAAAGACCCATGGATAAAAACATGGTGGAGCAAGTTATGGATGTTCTCGCCGGAAATGCCACTCAAAGGTAACATACTCTTCTTTGACCTGGACGTTGTAGTATTTGACAACATCGATACTTTGTTCACACACAACCCAGGCAAGTTTAATATCATAAGGGACTTCAATAGATGTAGGATCAATGACTGGAAAACATCAAATTCCAGTTGCATGAGATGGGAGTCCGGTACTATGAACTACCTATGGAATGAATTCAAGCAAAATCCTACACAAATTATGCAGTCAAATCACGGAGACCAAGACTGGATAACAAAGAGAGCAAAGCAAGACATTAATTGGTTCCCCGACGAATGGATCAGATCATACAAATGGGAGATGGTTGGCTACAAAGATACAAAATTATTAACCAAGGATGGCAAGAAATATTTCAAGACCCCAGCACGGATAGAAAAAGGAAACAAAGTTGCAGTGTTTCACGGCTCTCCAAATCCAATGGAGTGTGCCGACCAATGGGTAATAGACAATTGGAAGTAGTAACATGAAACTAGAATTTTATTTTAAAAATATTAATGGTGTTGGCGAAAAACAACCTGTCTGCAGAATTGCACTTAATGGTTCAGACCTCTACACTGGTAAAGTAAAGGAAAAAGTAATACTAGATAGCGTCCACAACGACCATAATACTCTGAAAATATTTTTTGAAAATAAAGAAGGAAGAGATACCATAATTGACGATCAGAATCAAATCAAGCAGGACTTGAATTTTGAATTGGAACGTTTAATCGTAGATGGCATAGATCTTAAACACCTTATATGGGAAAGTAAATATATTTCCAAAGACGATATCATTGAGTCTTGTTTGTTCTTTGGACCAAAAGGCCACTGGGAGATTAATTTTGATTCCCCGATACTCAAGTGGGTACTTCGCACAAACCATGCCAAAAACAAAAACGATCCCGACTGGGAAGAGGGCTATAACTATTACGAGGAAGCATGTCTGAAATTAGAAAAGATAAAATAACCAAGATAGCATGGGCACTGATGACTGCCTCTGTTCAGAAAAAATTAGATGTTCCTGGGGAGTACCTATGGAATATTCCTGTAAGCAATGATTTTAACGAAATACGATCAAAGACATGGAGTGTGTTTTCTAGTGGTAATTGTATCAAAGACAAGGAAGCCATAGAATTTATAAATGGGGTGCAACTAAACAAATTCCTACAAGACCCACACATTGTTAAAAGATACGAAGAGTATTTCCCTACATGGTTGAAAAAATGCTCCAGGTTCCGATTGAATGGCATAGATGATTTCAAATGTAGTTCATTGTCACAGGGATCTCAGGAATACTTCATTAATTTTTACCTGACTCATCGGAATAAAAGATTCAGAATACTAAAAGGCGAATACTGGTGGCACATGGAGGTGTGGAAAAATATGGGTATTGAATGGGAGTACATCGAAAATGACAATATAAAAGCAAATGATGTGGTGATAGTAAGTTTTCCATTCGCTAGATTAGGAGACAAGCACCCACAATTAGACAGTGTGTTGGACCAATGTGAAAAGATAGGTGTGCCTGTGATGTTAGATTTCATTTATCTGCCCAACGTTACCTATGAAAATTTACAAATTGATCTTACACGGTCATGCATCCAGTCCTTGAGCTTCAGTTTGAGTAAGGCATATCCTGTGGCAAACGGCCGAGTGGCTATAAGAATGACGAGGGACAAAGTTTATGATCCCATGCAGATAAGCAATGACGAAAATGTTGCTAATAGATTAGCCGCAGGTCTTGGACTTGCAGTGATGGAACATTTCAAAGTAGACTACATGGTCGAGAAGTATCAAAAAGAGCAAGAGCATTGGTGTAAAGTTTTAGGATTGCAACCAACCAAGGTGGTTCACTTCGCACTGGGAGAACCCTATACAGAGAACGGCAGGAAGACAAACAAAAGATTCTTCAGCGAGTTCAATGATCAGCAAAACAGATATAATCTAGGACCACTATTCGCAAACAAAAATCTGCTCACCAAAATGGGATACTATGAGTAAAAGTTTTGGCAATATCGCTGTAAAGAGGGCATCGCCTAGTATGAGTGAAGTGCCGGACAACTGTGGATATATGCAACAGTTTGAATTTAACGTGGACATGAACAGTAACGGTGTAATGGGTGAATGTATAGACTGGTGTCAAAATAACTGTGTAGGTAAGTGGGGTTGGTGGTTCGAACCTGCTGGTGATATAGATAATCCAAAGAACCATTGGGAGCATCAGAACGCATACATGAGCTTCGAAAAGCAAAGAGATGCCACAAGGTTTTGGATATCTGTTGGAGTAAAAAACAGTGGAAGGAAATAAGGATAATTAGTAGTATGAACTTATTTGAAATTACAGATGAAGCAAAGAATCAAATCGAGAAACTTCTCGAAAAAAATCCAGGAAAGTATGCGGTCAGCCTAGCGGTGCTAGGTGGTGGCTGTGCAGGATTCAAGTACGACTGGGGATTTGCTGACACAAAAGAAAGTGTTAGTGAGAATGATCATGTCGAGGACTGGCACACAGGCAGATTCGTGGTTGACGAAACATCCATGCTATATGTAGCCGGTACTAAAATTGACTGGGTGGAGGAAACTTTTGGATCACAGTTTGAAATATCAAATCCCAACAGCTCTAGTTCTTGTGGCTGTGGAGAATCATTTGGCATATAATGGATACTGCTTTCATAATAGGCAACGGTGAATCAAGAAATATTTTCCCAATAGAAAAACTCAAAGGCAACGGTACCATATATGGTTGTAATGCCATCTACAGAGATCATCCAATGCTGTGTGATCACATAGTTGCTGTTAGTCCTGAGATGTATGAAGAACTGGCACAATGGCACAACAAAGGCAAGGAGTCTCCACGGATATATGGAATCAACGATATCAGCAAATGGAATTACATCTGCAAGGGCGACAATGTCATGGATGTACCACTGGGACTGAAAATTTACAGAGTTTGGAGAGGAGGCAACCTTAAGAAGGGAGGCAAGGTGAAAACGAATGATTTCTCCCTGGCGAAAGGATCTGGCTGTAGTGCAATTTTGCTGGCCGCAGAATCTGGTATAAAAAATATTGTGATTATGGCGTTCGACATAATGGGAGCAAAACAATGGGAAATAGAAACACCAAGCAGGTTACAGAACAATATCTACAAAAATTCTAAAAATTATCCTAACAGGGAAAGCATGAAGGCCTATCTAAAGTATGAATGGATGTACCAATTGAGGCAAATAATAAGACAGTTTCCAGAAACTAATTTCTATTTCATAAACAGGAAAGAGTACCTAGAAGGCAACCCTTTCTTGAGATGGTACTTTGACCAGCCAAATATAAAGTGTGGGATATACGCCGATCTCCAAAGATGGATTGAAGGTTACCGTGATGACATCAAGTGGAAACAACTATAAAGTTGTAGTACTGCTGGCGTCAAGTTTGTAAACCCTACGCATTTTCACACCTACAGCCTGGGCGAACTTCTTTGAATCGCACTTGTTACAGACGTGTTTGTAGTCATTTGAAGCACGGTCAGGGTCCACCTTGCTCTTGGGCCTCATGAAGGTCGCTGAACAGCAGTCACACTTGAACACATATATAACATTTTTCCTGTGATAATTGTGTATTGTACCCAGTTTGCTCTCCCTCTTATACAACTTCATTGTTTTAAGCGTTTCTATGAACATATTATTATTTAATAAATACGAATAACAGATTATGGCAAGATTAAACATAGACACAGGAACACTAGGAAATCCGGCGACAGGCGATACTTTACGTACCGCTATGACCAAGGTCAACACCAATTTCACAGAATTGTACGACTCAGATCTGTTGGCACTTGTTGGTGGACTAATAAAGACACAGACAACCAATGGTGACATCAAACTCCAACCCAACGGCACAGGATCCGTTGAGGTTGATCGGATCAAGTTTTCAGGTGATGATATTACTTCACTAGTTACAAATGGCTCAATAAACATCACAGGTAATGGAACAGGTAGTGTTGGGGTCGAAGGTATGAATTTCACAGGCAATGTGATAAGTTCTGATTCAAACGCCGACATAATATTGACACCAGGCGGCACGGGTGATGTTGTTGCTGGTGCTATAAGAATTCATGGGACATCTTTAAGTGCAGACGACAGTTCCACTATTAATATTAACGAAGGATTAATTGTAGACGGAGATCTTACAGTGACAGGCTCATTTGATCTTGAAGGATTAGCCGTAGGCACACTAGACGTCGATAACTTAAATTTCAATGACAACACCATAAGTTCAGATTCAAACGCAGATATAAACATAGCACCAGGTGGCACAGGAAACCTAGTGCTTGACACAGATTTGGTCAGCGTTGGTGGTGGTTCCGAGGTTGGACACATATCATCCAATGGTGCATTCAATTTATTGCTATCTACAAACGGTGATACAGATTCAGGATCCATAGAGATCGTTGATGGTGCAAATGGCGACATCACAATAGAGAATAATGGCACAGGTGACATACTGTTGAAAGCAGGTGGTCAAGTAGGCATAGGTGCACTAAGCTCACCTGACACTTCATTACACATCAAAAGTGCGGCGGCGAAAGTAACACTACAAAGGACTTCTGACGCAAACACACCTGGCATAAGTTTCCAAAATTCAGGCGGAAACGTGAGAGCGGAACTGATGATGGATGGCTCTTCAGGTACTTCGAATACAGTATTTGTGAACACACATGACGGCTCTTCATTGGCAGAAAGATTCAGAGTAACACACACTGGGGCCAAGGTCACAGGAACATTAGACATTGACAGTGGTATCAGCATCACAGACAACACCATAACAACGTCGGCATCAAATGCTGACCTAGAGTTGGACGCATCAGGTACCGGAAATGTTGCATTGGCAAGACCAATAATAATGGCTTCATTCACAACCACACAGAGAGATGCACTCACTGCCGCAAATGGGATGATCATCTACAACACCACTACCAATCAGTTTGAGGGGTACGAGAACGGTGCATGGGTGAGCCTAAAAGCAGACACGGCTGACGCAGGATAGAACATGGCCCAGGAAATTATCAACATCGGAGTACAGCCTGATGATGGTACAGGCGATACTATCAGGGGTGCCGGTGTCAAATTAAACGCAAACTTCACCGAACTTTTTGCCGAGCCGGCTGTTCTCTCTGACATAGACGTAATACAAAATAACATAAGCACAACTGCCAGCGACGCAGACATAGTAATCAAACCTTCAGGAACAGGGGCCGTGGTTTTCCCAGCGATTACCATCGATGACAACAACATTAAAACAACAAGGACCAATGATAATTTAGTAATCACGCCTAGTGGTTCGGGTCAATTGGTCATAGACGGAATAGGCTTCTCAGGAACTTCAATAGTGGCCACAGACTCCAGCACTGTGAACATAAACGAGAACTTGATCGTGGATGGAACAATTAACACTGGAGCCGCTACTTTAGATTCTGCAGTGACCATCAACTCGACGCTGGGAGTAACTGGCGTGAGCACACTCTCAACCCTTACTGTCACTGATGCATCATCATTCGTTGGAACAGTGACCATAGATAATTTAAGTTTCAATGACAACATCATAGCCACTGCCTCCAATGCAGATCTAAATCTTACACCAGGTGGCACAGGTTCTGTGGTGTTACCCGGTATCACAATCGATGATAACAATATTACAGGCACAAGGTCAAATGAGGATCTGAACATAACTGCAAGTGGTTCGGCCGACGTATTATTGGGACCAATCAGAATAAATGGAACAACTTTAGACAGTTCAGACTCAACCACAATGAACATCAATGATGCAGTCATAGTTGACGGGACAATAACTGCAGACACACCAACGTTCAATGGTGCGGTTGTTGCCAATTCAACCCTAGATGTAACAAGTGGTACAACACTATCAACCCTGACTGTGTCGGGTGCGTCATCTTTCGTTGGAACAACAACAATAGACAATTTAAGTTTCAATGACAACATCATTTCTACCAGTTCGAACGCAGATTTGAACCTTACACCAGGTGGGACAGGTGTTGTAAATGTCAGTAACCTTACTATAGATTCAAGCGTAAATCTGACCGATAACATCATCAAGGTGACTAGGTCCAATGATGACTTCATTCTTACAGCCAACGGCACAGGTTCTGTGCAGATGTCAAAAGTTTCGATGAGCTCGGGCACTGTTGACGACGTGCCTATAGGCGGTACAACGCCAGCGGCAGGAACATTTGATACAATAGCATTCACAAGTGCAACAATCTCGGCGGACGGAGTTACCATAACGGACAACACTATCAAAGCCAACAGGTCCAATGATAATTTGGCGTTTGCCGCCAATGGTTCAGGACACGTACAAATCAATGGTTTCCAACTTCCATCCGCGGATGGCACCACAGGACAAGTGTTTAAAACAAACGGATCAAAGGTGTTAAGTTTTCTAAGTTCGCCTGTGTTACTCGGAATCTCTGACATACAAGATGCCTCAACAACCATATCATTCCAAACAACCACAGAGATTGATCACGTGACTGCAGTGGGCGTCCATGACAGGATAGAGTCGGCCACGGTGGTACAAGACAGTTGGGCAACATCCAAGTATGACGGTGCATGGTACCTTGCAGTGAACAGAGACGACGCAAGTGATGAATTTGAAATCACAAAGCACTCCGTGGTTCATAACAATTCAGGTGCTTTCCTTTCAACATCTATCAATGCAAAAACAGGCACCAATAATCACATAAACACAACCGTAGACGTGGACAGTGGAAATGTAAGATTATTGGGCACTGGAAGTTCACCTGAGAACTCCCTGTCTTTTTATAGGATAGGCTTGGGAGATGATGATTCCACAGGATACTCTGGTGAGGACGAGGCGGCAGTCGTAATCAACACAGACGTTGACAGTGCAAGTGAAGTTATAGACTCATGGGCACACGCATCATTCAGAGGTGCAAAGTATTACATTTCAGTCAACAACGCATCAAAAACAGAATGCAGTAATCTAGAGTGTTCCGTAGTTCACAACGGTACAACAGCCACAGTTTCAGTATATAATGTTGTAAACACAGGAGACAATGACTTGATCGGTTTGACGGCGGCCCTTAATGGATCAAATCTTGAACTTAAGGCCACAGGATTAGAACCTAACCTTAGGGTACACGCATACAGGGTAAGATTGGCTGATGACGAAGCGGACAGGAGTTCAACAAACATCAACGTGATAGGAGAGGTAACAGTATCGAGTTCAACAACAACACTGGATACCTTCAGCACAGGCACATACCAAGCCGCACACTACATTATAGTTGCCCATAATTCAGGAGAAGGCCATTCGTCCATCACTGAAGCCGCGGTAGTGAGTGATGGCACAACCGCATTCATCTCACAGTATGGACTTAACAGTACAAAAGGCTCAGATCAAATTTTATTGACCGCTGGACACTCTGGAACTACAACAACACTTTCAGCAACTTCGACTTCGGGCGGATCAACTACGGTAAACGCATACAGGGTTAACCTCACAAGAGGCGAAGGTACGTCTACCGCGGTAGCAACACTTGATTCTGTCTCAGCATCGGTATACAGGGTAGCCAAATACAATGTGCAGGTAGTAGATGCCGCTGGATCAAAATTTGAACTTTTTGAAGCAAACGTGGTGCACGACGGGTCAACAGCATATGTAAGTACATTCGCACATGCAGGTAGTCACACTGACTTGATCACAGTATCCGCAGACATTGACAGTGGAAATTTAAGGTTGAGAGGCACAATAAATAACACTAACGACCACGTGGTTAAAGTGGTTAGAAGGGTAATTGAAGTATAAACATGGCACAGCAATCGTTAAACCTAGGAACAAACGCAAATGACGGAACAGGTGACACTCTTCGTGTCGCAATGGACAAAGTCAATGATAACTTCACAGAGCTTTATAACTCACCGTTGTTCTCAGGGCATCTGACTTTTGCTGGAAATGAGATCAGTGCAACAAGGTCAAACGACGACATAGTTTTCGTACCATCGGGAACAGGATCTGTATCGTTTCCTTCAATAAAGATCAACGACAACAACATAGAGGGTCTAAGGACAAACGAGAACATTAATTTGGTGCCCAACGGTACAGGTTCAGTTGTGTTTGGAGCGATAAAGATCCAAGGCACATCCTTTAGTTCGGACGATTCTACTATAATCAATATCAACGATGGTCTAATAGTTGACGGTACTATAAATGTTTCTGGCACAGCGACAATCACAGGGGCGGCCAGCCTAGGATCGACACTAGCGGTATCATCAGCACTGACCACACTTTCAACACTTAATGTAACCGGTGCAACCAGTTTGGTTGGCACAACCACTATCGATAATTTAACCTTGAATGACAACATAATAGGTTCAAGTTCAAACGCTGACATAATCTTAACACCCGGCGGAACAGGTTCTGTAGTCTTACCAGCGGTCACTATCAATGATAACAACATCACAGGCACAAGATCTAACGATGATCTTAACATAAATGCGAGTGGTACTGGTGTAATTAAAATTGGTGCACTGAAATTTGATGGTACAAGTATCAGTTCAGACGATTCTACAACAGTCAACGTCAACGATAACCTAATAATAGATGGCACCTTGACTACCACAGGGGCGGCCACTTTCACAGGAGCAACCAACCTGGGATCTACATTGGCTGTGCCATCGGCACTAACAACACTTTCGACTTTGAATGTTACTAGCACTACAGGTTTAGTAGGTACAACAACTATTGATAATTTAACATTCAACGATAACACAATAGGTTCGAGTTCAAATGCTGATATAAACCTAACGCCTGGAGGCACAGGCTCGGTGATCTTATCTAGTTTGACCATTGACTCGAACATCAACATCACAGACAACGAAATTAAAACAACACAGTCCAACTCGGATCTTGTTATAGCACCAGCAGGCACAGGTCAGGTGGTGTTAAGCAAAGCAGATATCAACGGTGGTACCATAGACGGCACAGTTATTGGCGGAACAACGCCTGCCGCAGGATCATTTACAACGCTATCAACCACAGCGTCATTGACCATAGACGGCATCACAATAGCAGACAACACTGTCAGCACAAATGAATCAAATTCAATTCTCGAACTATCAGGTAATGGAACTGGTGGTGTTACGATTAGTGGATTTACTTTTCCAACATCTGATGGTAGTGACGGACAATTCCTAAAGACAGATGGTTTGGGTAATCTTGCCTTTGCCACTGCATCAGCAACACTAAGTCATTCAGATATAGGAGACGGTACCACAACGGTTGCCACCTCTACGACAAGCACCCTTAACCAGTTTGATAAAACAGCACATAGGAGTGCCAAGTATTTTATATCAGTGTCAGATGCAACAAACAGCAGGTTCGAGATAGTAGAAGCAAATGTTATTACCGACGGTACCAATGCTTTTGTAACAACATTTGGTTCGGTAAGTGATCACGCCACAGGGTTGGCAGTTTACTCTGCAGATGTTGACGGTGATAATGTAAGGTTAAGAGTCACTAACATTTCCGATAACAGCACAGTCTTTAAATTCCAGCGTATTGCTATAGACGTGTAATAATTACATTAGGTTTACAAAACAAAACAATAAATACTTCACAACAATAAGGAGTAATACACAACATGGCACGACAAGCAATAAACATAGGATCTAGCGCCAACGACGGCACAGGTGATCCATTACGAACAGCATTTGATAAAGTTAATGATAACTTTGTAGAATTATACGGTACAGATAACGATATTAACACACTAGACGCAAACTTAGATGTAAGAACATTCGAGATTACAACTGGCGTTACTAACGGCGACATCACTGTTACTCCAAATGGCACAGGTGCCATAAAACTTGGTGCTATGAAATTCGTTGGTACAACATTGAGTTCAGATGACTCAACACAGATAACAATCGCTGAAAACATTGAGTCTACAGGAACACTTACAGTTGCTGGTGCATTGGAGAGTGGAACATCTTTAAAATTAGCCACAGGTGCTACTGTAACAGGTATTTTAGACGAAGATGCGATGGGCACTGACTCTGCTACACAGTTAGCAACACAACAATCTATCAAGGCATACGTGGACAGCACAGTTACAGCACAGGATTTAGATTTTGCATGTGATGATTCTACAACACTTAACATTGATTTAGATTCTGAGGCACTACAATTCTCAGGCGGTGATGGTATAACAACCGCAGGAACACTAAACACCGTAACCATAGCGATCGATTCATCAGTGGTTACATTATCGGGTACACAGGCATTAACAAATAAAGATATTATTTCACCTACTATATCCTCACCAACAATTACAGGAGCAACTACAACAGGTTCATTGACAACTAATGAAATCACCTCGAATGGTTCAAACGCAAACATCACTGTTAATCCACAAGGTTCAGGAACGGTAGAGCTTGGCGCCACAACTAACATCACAGGTGCCGCAACAGTTTCAACAACACTAGATGTTACTGGAGCAACAACACTAGCAGGTGGTGCCACTGTGGCTGGTTTATTGACAGCAGGCTCAGTAACTACCAACGAGATAACAAGTAATGGATCAAATGCAGATATCACTATAGATCCCACAGGAACTGGTGCTATCGCATTGACTGGTCCTATTACAGCAACAGGAGTACAAACTACAACAGGACAATTAAACGTAGATAACCTTAGACTTGACGGCAACACTTTATCAGCAACGTCAGGCGCTATAACATTGACACCAGCAGACGGACAAAGTTTAACTGTAAGTGGTACAGGTGTTAAACTAGTAGCCGCTGAAACGCAGTTTACTTTAATGGAAGCCACAACTGTAAGAACTGATTTTATATCAAGTGACACATCCAATGCTGACATTGACATCACAACACAAGGTACTGGTGTCGTAAAAATTGAAGACACACAACTTACACTGACTGGATCATTCCTGCCAGCAATACACACATTCGTGGCAACGGACGCTATAACAATAGCGGAACACGCCGGAAGAACTTTGTTGCTTGGTGAAGTTGGTGGTAACGCATTGGTAACACTGACACTGCCAGATGCAACAGGTAGCGGTGCAACATACAAATTTATAGTTTCTGTTGCAAACACATCAAACTATGTGATAAAGGTACCGGATGCAGACAACACAATAGATGGTATAATGATGTACCTAGATGAAGATGGAACAGCGGTATCGGCCTTCCCAACAGTGGCGACTTCAGATACTATCACAATTAACGGTGGTACTACAGGCGGCATTATTGGTGACTATCTTGAAATAGTTGACATAGCGGCTGACCAATATCACGTAAGAGGTGTGATGAGGGTGGCGTCAGGTGCCAACCCAGCGACACCATTTAGTGCTACAGTAAGTTAATAGTTAACTTTAAAATACAACTAGTCTTTCAACGACACAAGAATGAAGAGACATTTTAGTAGACAGAAACAGTATAGGTCTCCACAATCTGAAATTAAGCGATTGGAGGAGGCTATACGGCGTGAACAGGACGCAACGGAACGTGAGTCTTTGAGACAGCACCTTGAACATTGGATTCGCACACAGAAAAATCCTAGGTAATTACCAATAAATACCCTTGTAAGGAGTAAGTTTTAATGGCAACACCAGTGTGGACAACCACTGCAGGTAAAATTGCAACTATTGATGAACAAGCATCGTTTTCGCTACAACTAGAAGCGAACACTACCGATTCAACGGCCATCACTTACTCCGTGATAGCAGGAAGCCTACCAGCAGGAATGCAGGTTACCACAGACGGCTTACTGACAGGTACTCCGGCTGAGGTTGCCAAAAGAACTCTTTACACCTTCGTCGTGCGAGCCACGGCCGGTACCTCTATTACAGACAGGAATTTTTCATTGGACGTGCAAGGAGAAGACGCTCCAACATTTACTTCAGCATCTGGCCAACTACAACTTGATGATTCTACAAGGACCGGACTTTACTGGGCACTCGATGGTGAGCAAGTAAGTTTTCAAATACTGGCTACAGATTCGGATACTAGGGACGGACACAATCTCGTTTACTCTATAGATGAAGGGATTTTGCCTCCAGGGTTGACCATGACTTCAACTGGGTTGATATCTGGTATAGTAAAGTTGACAGATGATTATTTCGAGGACTCTACTACAATTATTGCACAGACATTCGCTTTGACAATCAGAGTAAGCGATGGAACGACAGTGACAACGCAGTCAAATAATATTTTTGTCTACTCAGCGGATTATTGGAATATTAATAATTCTAGCATCACTACAGACATGACAGAAATAAACAATGTACCGGTTACAATGGATCATACTTCAGAACGTAGACCGGTCTTTGAAACAGGATCTGACCTTGGCACTTTTAGACATGATAATGTATTGGTAATAAAAATAGATGTATTAGATGCTGATCCATTATCGGGCACTTTAGTATATTCAATTCAATCTGGCTCCTTACCTACAGGCGTTTCTATTGATACAAGTACTGGAGAACTACACGGAAATCTTGATAGGCAGTCTGCGGTTGAAACCACGTATAATTTTACGGTAAGGGCAAATAAAGTTTTAGCAGAAGGTAACGTGTTCGCAGACCAACAGTTCACTATGAAAGTCATAGGCGAAATAGACATAGGAATTGCGTTTACAACAGCCGATACTGTTGGAACACTCACAGCAGATATTCCTAGCACCCTTTCAATAGAAGCAGTAGCAGAAGAAACAGATCGTGTTTTAAGTTATACAGTAACCGGAGGTGCTTTGCCAACTGGTATTACATTATCCGAACAAGGAAACATAATTGGCACTATAGATCCAAGTGACTTTACGGATTCAACAAGAGCATTCACTTTTACAGTAACGGTCAGTGATCAATACCAGTCAGCGGCAACATCCAAAGTGTTCACATTAAACATTGACATACCTTTTACAACAATCGAATATGGAAACATGTCAGGACGTTCTACCTCGTTTATCGATCAAAATATTTTTTACAATTTAGCACAAGACAATAACATCAATTCACCGGAGAATATTTACAGACCGGAAGACAGCAACTTTGGTATGAAAAATAAACCTGAGATGTTAATGATGGCAGGATTAGAGGCACAGACACTTACAGCCTTCCAACAACAGATGGAGCAAAACCATTCCCCTAAAACTTTATACTTCGGTGATGTTAAGACAGCCATCGCCAAAGAAGGAACAACCACAAAATATGAAGTGGTCTATGTAGAAATAAAAGACAGTTTAGTCAATAACGACGGACAAGCAGTTTCGAGTTCAATTAACCTAAGAGATGCGGTAGTGAAGCCTATGCTAGGACCTAGGGCATCTAGTATGAACGCCACTGCTGATTATCTTGTATATGAAGTCACTACCGATGGCGGCCTGTCGTTCAGCACCTCAGGTTCAAAAGTAAGATTTGCAAACCAATTGAGTGCTGACTTAGGATTCATTACGACTGTGTACCCTAATGCTGTGGCCAATATGAGATCAAGAATGAAAAGCCTCGGACACAAAGAATATGACTATCTACCATTATGGATGAAGACCACGCAGGCAGGAGATCTGGCCCCTTTAGGCTTCGTCCTGGCCGTTCCTATCTGTTATTGCAAACCAGGAACGTCAGCACTTATCAAAAAAAGAGTAGAAGATAAAAAATTAACATTCAAAAATATTGCTTTTACCGTAGATAGATACTTGGTAAGCAAAAGTAAAGTTGCAACAGAAACATTCACAGGTGACGGATCAACTACTAGTTTCGTTGTAGACGAGCTAATACACGAGCAAGATATCTTAGTAAAAGAAGGAACAGCCACAGTTTCAGTAGGACAGGGCGTGACTGCTGATAATAATGTCACTCCGGCCTACCTTACAGTAGACGGAACGCTAAGATCAGCAGATCATGAACTAGGCATAACTTTAACTCATAATACTACCACTAAAAAGACAACAATTACTTTTACCAAAGAAGTCCCACAATCAGGTACAATAATTAAGGTGCAGAGAAGCAACGATAAATATCTTAAATTTAGAGATAAAGGAATTCAATAATGGCAAGTAACATAGTACCAGGAAACATAGACGGAACGTATCCTAAAGCAGGGCAGGACAACAGCTCACAAGGTTTTAGAGATAATTTTTCTTCTACTAAAGACAACTTTACGGAAGCAAAAACGGAAATAGAAGACCTACAGACTAACAAGGCTAATCTAAATGCCAGCAGTGATTTTACAAACAATGAAGTTACAAGGGCAAAGTTTAAAAATACTTCAGAAACTGTATATGCTCATGGTAGCGTGAGTAGTGGCAGTGTTACACTGAACCATGCTAATGGACATTACCAAACTTTGACCATAACAGCAGACACAACTTTTACATTCACTAATTTCCCAGCCACTGGATCGTTAGGAAGATTTATTTTAGATATCACCGTGGCTCCTGCTTCCTCAGGAATACTAACTTTTCCAAGTGCTGTGATAAAAGCAGATAACGTAACAGGTAGTGACGGAACATCAGACCAAATTACTACAGGTATTGGTAGAGCACTTTATGAATTCATGTCACCAGACGGTGGCACAACTGTATTGATGCATGAACTAGGTAAACAATACGCTTAATAACTAAGGAGTCAAATGTACTTCCATCCATTACAAGAAGAGATAGGCAACATGTCCGAAGAGGACATCTCCAAACGTATCAAAGAGCTGTCAAGAAAAGTTGCTATCGCGAGACGTGGCAGGAATCCTGAGCTACTTTTCAATCTCCAACAAGCACTAAAGACATACCAAGATGCCGTCAGACAGAAACGTATTGAAGAATGGCACAAGAACAATAAGAAGTTAAGGAACGAGCCAGACCTAGGCGACCTGGTCAACATCGACTAGTAAATAGTTTTGATGTCAAACACATTTACTTGGAAGACTACATTCAAATCCATTATTATTGTCGACGGAGAACTTTTCTCTAATAAGTATCAAGCCAACATATCGTTAACTCCACACACTGCCGATTTAAAAGAACAAACAGAATACTTTGAAAGGTTAAAAAATCTTTTCGAGCAAGTTTTTGCCAACACAATAACAACATGGCGAGATGAACCATTATACCATACATTAAAGAAAAGTTCCACAAATAGATTTATTGAATTACCAAAGCCTCCCTATGACCAAATCATGGCCGCGGTTTGTTTTTGCAAAGCAAATGCAGTTCTAGATTCAGTTATTACCATTAATTTTATTGAATTGTCTTCATGGCAAGGTGATGGAATTACCTATATGGTTGACAAAAACAGCAAAGAACTTATACTATTAGATAGACCCGATTGGTTTTCTGCTAAATTTAGTAAGTTTGATCCATGGTGGTTGAGGGCAGACACGGCAACATATGATCAAGAACTTGACAAAGGCATTTACACAGGACATTTCAGTTGGAACAATCAAAAGATTCCTGTTGACAAACAGCACGAGTATCATGCTAAAATATTTGAGTTCCAACCAAAGGTTTTAGATGGCGGAAAA
>Ga0209535_1000772_pt1 | contig 22273 bp, 38 predicted proteins | sample LinPmetageLP28_FD_184041 | JGI IMG/M metagenome (GOLD analysis project Ga0209535, IMG submission 184041) | Marine viral communities from the Pacific Ocean - LP-28 (SPAdes) (version 2) | ecosystem: Environmental > Aquatic > Marine > Oceanic | place: Pacific Ocean | collected 2009-08-22
AGGTGCCACTTTTTTACACCTTTTTACAATTTTTAGCATTGTTGCTGTTTTGATTTTGTTAACGCTGTTCTGACCTTTACTGACTAAGCTAACTACAATAACATGACAAATATATAAATAATATTTCCAACTGACAAAACAATTAACAAACAAAGTTAATAATTTATATCAATTCTAAATAAGAATATTATTTTGTTTTTGTGCTTTATTTGTTTTTAACTTTGCAAATTGCCCAAGAAGAGCCGAACAGAAAACAGATATTTTTTGAAGGGGTGGGATATTAAATTTATGTATTGAATTTATAATCTACTCTATTAAATTCATGTATTGAATTTGGCGATGCCTTGAGTATTGCTCAATGGTGTATTGAATTGATCTATCCGTATTGAATTGCTTAATATAAACTTCTTGTCCTACTTCTTTTATCTCAAAGGTTAGTAGCTTCATACTTTACTCTTTCTATATTCTGATTCTAATTCTTGCCTATACAATTCATTCTTTGCTTCTAGTGTTCGATTCATATTCTTTAGCTTTATGATCTCTCCTTTAAATATCTCTAGCATGTCTCTAAGGTGTTTGATTTCAATTCTGTTTAAATCTTCTTGATGTGTCATAATTATATGTTTTTAAGTTAGTGTTTCAAAATCAACTTCTTCTCTTTTGCCAAAATCACAATTATTAAATGAGATTCTGCACATATTAAAAGTTGTGTCGGCAATAAAAAAACCACACACCTTATAGGTTAGTCCATCACTATAATCTTTATAGAAATAGTGATAATCTTTTTCGATAATTAATTCTTTTGTATTATGTGTCATATTATTAAATTTCTATTTCTGGGTTAATTTCTATTCTATTGTCTAAGTGTTCTATAATTGTAGCCATATACAACTCTTTTTGTTTTTTAGTTTTGGCATACAAAGGGTATCTACACCAAGCATATTTTGACTCTCTTGGATTTATAATGTCCTTTATTAAATTGCCAAACCTTCTCATAGGTCGCACTATTTTATATACTCTGTTTACTTTCATAATTATTTATTTTGGTTATCTAAGTATTCTAATATTTGCTCTCCGACTTTCGGAAAGTCACTAAATAATATATCAACTATTTCTGTGTCTGTGTGTTCGTTCATAATGCTTTGTTATTGAACTGATTTGCTAGTGAATAAAATTTATAAGTTTCGTAAGGCAGTTTATACCCTTTACAATTATAACAGAATAGTTGCTTTGCTTTCTGTTCTATTATTGTTGCACATTTATTACACTTTCTCATTTTATTTCTTTTAATACTTCTTGAATGTTTTTTAGCTGATTACCTTGCATTTTAGATTGCTCTCTGACTACTTGACTAATTATATAAGGCAAGTCATTAAACAAACTATTTACATTCCACACTAACCACCTTTCATTATCTCCATAATCTCCAAATCCTATGTGAAGTTCTCCATCAGAACATTGTAAATGATTAGTTTCATATATATATGTGTTTGCTTTAGCTTCTTTTAATTGTATCTCTAATCTTTTAATCTTTTCTTTTTGTGTCATAATTCATAAGTTTTAGTTGAGTTCATAATGTAGTTAGCGTGTACTGTAGCTTTATGATGTAGTTCATCATTCTTTCCTTCTAAGAAGTCCATGTAATGATTTTGCCAATTAATATCATATTGTAAGCTTACCACCTCTTCTTCTAACTCATATATTTTATCTATTAAATTGTCTTTTGATGTTCCCATTTTATTCAGTTAATTCTATTTCGTTTTCTATTATCTTGCCTTCTAAATCTACAACTGTGTAGCCATGACTTTTTAATAGGTTTATTGACTTTCCTATTTGATTTACTCTTTTTCTGTAATGATCAAATATCTCGTTCTCAAATGCGTTTACTTTACTCATAGTTATTTATTTGTTTTAAATTGTTTTCTTAATAAATCCATTACTAGATTCTGATTAGATTTCTGAATCCAATCCTCGTTAATCTTAAAATGTTTTGGGGTAATCTTTTTGTTTTCTCTCATTGTTTTCTTTATTAGTTATACACAAACTTAGTTAATAATCTCCAACTGACCAAATAAATATAAAAAAAAACTAAAATACTTTGTCTATCTCTAATAAATCTGCCTTTTCTATTACGAAACTCTCAACTCTTGTCATTCTTATATTAGATTTATTGAATACCATTTCGTTAGTAGCAAAACCTTCAAATCTATATCTAGGGTATATGCAACTAAACAAAGCAAACAGATCACATTCACTTTTGGCATAGCTCGGTATCATTAATGGGTGTTTATGATTTCTATTTACTTTTACATCTATTGTCTTATTTTTATAAACTGCATCATAATAATCTGTGCCATTAGATTTAGACGTATTATGTATCTTAAAGTCAGGATATAGATTCAATTCCCTACAAAAGATAAACTCAGCACCAAAGCCAACTATATTTAAATCTACACCACTTTTTTCGTTTACTGTACCTTTACCATCCCAACCTGTTTTAACCTTGTTGTTCTGTCTTTGACTTGCAACTAATTCAACAATTTCTTGTTCAGTTTTGTCTAGTATGTAAACATTTCCTATCTTCATTTTTTATTTGATAAAGTAGCTACCATGTGGCACTGATCTAGTTAAGACGTATTGAATTAAATATCTGGATGCATCAATCCCATGATTGAATTTATCGATAGGAATTGCACCGTTTAATTTCCAAGTATAGTTGTTAAACTCCCTTATTAAATTCACAGATTTATCGTCTATTATTATTTGATAATCTTGCATTAAAGAGATTCCTGCTAAAATACTACCTTTCTTTTTTATAGTGGGTATTACATTCAGTCCTTTGGATTTAATTTCATATAAAAGTCGTGGCTCACTATTATCCATTACTATTAAATTGGCACCTGCAAACCTTCTATTCAATTCATATATTTGAGTTGTGCTTAATCCTGCTTTATAATAATGTTCTTTTAACCATATAATCTTTCTTTCTTTATCTATTGCACCTTCTACTAAAACTGATGGATCGACAGAAAATCCTATGTCCATGCCAAATATTGAATCTATTTCATTATTGAATTTACCAATATTCCAATCCTTAAAGATAACTCCATCGGCACTTTTAAGCCATCCACCCATAATTTGATGTTTAAACTTCTCTGGTCGTCTAACTTTCATGTCATCAATTTGCTTAACAAATGAATCTGACAAATGATCTAAGTTGTCTTGATATGTAGTGTGTATGTAAGTAATGTTTTCTTTAGTGCCATTAAATCCATCTGGAACTCCTCTGTTTTGAAAGAACCTTTGGTATATCCAGTTCTCTTTTGTTGTAGGGTTTAGAATTAATATACATCTGTTCTTTACAAGCTTTGATCTAATACTAAAATCTATCTTATCAAAACTCTCTTCATCTGTTAATTCCTCTGCTTCATCTAATACAAATGAACTTACACCCTGAATAGATTTAAGCTTTGCAGTTTGATCTCCACTTGAAGTTCTAATCCCACTGAAGTATATTGAACTGCCTGTTAAATTGTTTATGATCTCTGTCTTGTTTACAGTGAACTGATCTAATACACCCATCAATTCTAGCTTCTCTATAAACTCAGGGATAATAGACATACCTGCCGAAGTCATTGTATAACGAGTGAATAATATTCTGTGTCCTTTTTCGTATGTGAGTAATACTAAGAATGTATTTGTGGCAAATGATTTTCCAGAACCTCTCCCTCCAGTTATTACAAAGTAACGACTTTTAGAGTTAAACAAAGTTTGATACTTTTTATTGAGGTTGAGTTTCTTCATTAATCTAAAGTGTTTTTTAATTTATAATCAGTTATTCTTTTCAAAACATATTTATCTCTTTCTATGCCTTTCAATAATGTTCTATATTTCCAATATTCTTTATCTCTTATTTTTTTCCAATCCTCATTAGTAAAATAAAAGCTTTCCTCAAACTTACAAAATTTTATATATGAAGGGCATTTTTGTAACACTCTTAAATTTAAAACCTTGTGTTTACCCATTGTCATTGATTTATATTCACGCATTATTTGTGAATAAAACCTTTTGTTTACGTCTTCTAAAGTAATTATATCAACTACTCTCTTCTTTTTTTTGATCATCCTTAATCTCTTCTGATTCTATATCTATTATTTTATCCTTGTCTCCAAAATTAATAATAGGGATGTTGACTTCTGTTTTCACGTTAAGTTCTTTTAATTCTTTTGGTTTACCATACTTGTATTCCCAAAGTAATCTCATGTGTGGAAAGCTATCTTTAGATTGTTTAGCTAATTCAAGCCAAGCTTTCTCTTCACTACCAAACACTTTTTTCATAGCTCCCAAAGCATAGTTACCTAGCTTTTTTTCTCTTGCTTTTGGTGGTCGTCCTTGACCTCTTGATATACCTTTAAGAGCTCCGTTGTTCGACCTTCCGTCTTTCTTTTTTTCTTTTTCTTCCATTATCTATAAATGTGTGCTATTAATGTCGCATATTTATATTGCTTTTCAGTTAACTTTTTATTTGTTTGATATTTTTTACAAACACTTTTTATAAAATTATAATGTGTTTTTTTCATACCATTAGTGTTTAACAAATTTATAAGATATTTATTTTGTTTTAATGAAATCGTATAATAAACATTACCTTTTATATAATTTTTACTTCTGTATTTTTTAATTTTTACTTCACTTGATGTAAAAAAACTTTTTACTGTTTTATTTTTTTTAGAGTTGTTTAGAGCTTCAATTTTATCATCAAAATCATATTTGTTTAAATCACTTTTTACAGACAAAATTTCTTTTTCACTTAAATCAAACCACTCTGTTTTGTTTGGTAAAGATATTTTAGCGCGTTTATATTTTCCAAAAATATATTTTGTTACATTATTATCTTTAAATCTTTTTTTTATATCATTTTCAAAAGACATGGCTTTCTCTAAATATTTTTTATATATTATTCTTAAAGGAAAACTTATTCCAGTTTGCAACGTCTTTCTTCTTTGTTCAACATCTTTAGATACACCAATTTTGTAATAATTAAATTCCATAGAATCTTTAAAGGTCATTATATATAAATATTTATTATCACAACTCATTTTATTCCTTCCATAAACCTTTATTAATTAGTTGGCATATAATAGAGTAATTGCCTAAGTCCTGATATGTATCTGTTAAGGTTTCATTATTGCCTTTACGATTCTTTATTATTAAATTTTTCCATCTACTTATTTTGTCATTCATTCTAAACCATAAACCATGTAAAGCAAAATCTTTACCTTGTTTAGTTTCTAGGTTTGCACCAGTACTTATATTGCCAATACCATAATCTAATTGCTTCTTTGCAAATAGTTCAAACTGCTCTTCAACTATTGTCTCATAACTTTTATACAAGTTAGGACATTCTTTTAATAATAATTTTCTATACTTGTTGTTCATGTTTTCTTGTTTTTTCTGGCATATTACTAATAACCATAGTTAGTTCATCAATGTCAGTATTAGATAATGAATTAATCTTGCCTCTAATAAATTCCCTTTTAGTAAAATTATCCATTTTATTTATATTATCAACTATGTGTTCTAACCAAATAACCAAATCAGGATTATAAAGTTTGTGTTGCTGATAAGATTCAACAGAATAAATTATAGTAGCATGGTTTATATACCAATCATTAGATTGATAAAATTCTTTAATCTTTGTATAACCCATTTTCTTATAGTTATACAATATGTAATTAAACAATGATCTAACTTCTACATACTCTCTTTGTCTTGTTATTTTGAATATATCTATTTTAGATAATTTAATTAATTCGTCTGCAATTTGTTTAGGTGTAATCATTATGGTAAATAATTTTGATGTTTTTGATAATCTTCTAAGGCATGGATCATGGCACTACAACACTCATAGTGTTCTTCCATTTCGTATTGCTCTATAAGAAGAGGTATTTCTTTTTCTGATATTACTCTTTTTTTTAGACACATTAAAGTGTCTTCATAGCAATCTAAGTAATCTAAGTATTCTGATGGCATTTATAATGTTGCTTTTACTATATAGTTTTCAAGATCATATTCATTTTTAATATAGTTTTCATATACTTTTATTGCATATTCAACCTTTTGTTCTCCACTATAATAAAACTCTTCGCTCACATCAAATATGCCTATTTCATTTGTAGGAGATTTGTCAATGACAATATACTTAAAATCTTTATAACTTTTGGAAAATAAATTACAATAAATATAACACTGGCTATCATAATTAAATTTATTAGCACTTCCTTTGAAACTATTATATTCTATAAGTTCTCCATTTTTATTATAAAATGACTTATTTATTTGTGCAGTGCTTTTTAAATCTATTAAGTGTTCTCCTAAAATATCTGCTTTGCCTCTAAATGGATAATCCATTAAATTGTTTACCATAGGCACTTCAAACTTACTGTTCTCTATAAGTTCTTTTGCCTCATCACAATTATAAAATCTATCTCTCATTCTTAAAGCCACATCTCTATCTTTAACAGTAAACACATCCCACCTTTCTTGTTTAGCTAGTTTATATTCTTTATTTGCTTTTGTCTTTACATCTAAAAACAAACACTCATTAAACTTATGCTCTTCTAATATACTTGCATGAAATAAATAACCTTGTGCCAATGCATCAGATTCAGTAGGTAGGTTTATTTGATTTAAGTATTCAAGTGGTGATTTAAGTAGTTGACTTATTGCACTACTTGATAAACAAGCTTTAGCTAAATAGCCATAATAGAAACTGTCTTCTATTGCTTTTTGTGTGAGCTCATGTCTGTCATGCATCTCATTGTCTAGTGTGATAATTGGTTCTTTCATATTAATTACAATTTGAGTTATACTGATATGATAAACTGTATTCCCAACATCCGTCTGCTATGTAATAATTAAAAACCTCATTGTTGTAACCATCCCTGCATAGATAAACATATCTAACAGTGTTGTCTCCGTAGTCAACATGGTAAGGTTCGTTGTAAGGTGCTGAAGGATAGCTACTTAGATCGCAGTTGTCCTCACAACTTAGTAATGTGCATAAAAGTAATGTGTAAAATAATGTTCTCATATTTCTTTGTTTTCAACACAAAGTTAATAAAAGAACTTATATATGCAACTATTACATGAAATTCTTTTTCCAAACATCTAAACCAACTGCATACCTTTGTTTAGTATCTGGGTACTCTAAGATCATTTTTGCATTGTTCATGAACCTTGCTAAGAAGTTTGCCTTCTCTTCATATTTCTTTGGTTTTAAAAATGGCATAGTATTATTTTTTATATTCTTTATAAACGTTCTTTAACTTGTCGTGTACTGTTTTCTTGTAGCATGATGAACAACTTGTTAAACTTGCCTTTTGATGAAATACTCTATTGTATATTTTAAGAACATCCGTTTGAACTTCTGGTTGTACAACGTTTTTATTATCAGTATAATATTTATCTAAGTAAGTGAATTCATCCTCAGTTAAACACTGTGGTTTATAATAAGGATATAAATCATTTAAGATTTGTTTTCTCTTATCACATCCACAATCCTCACCAAGTACCCACTTAGCTATTTTTGCTATGCCAGTTGCTTCTAACACTTGTTCGACTGTATCGCCTAACCCCTTAGCTTTTATACTTTTTGTACTCTTCTTTGGTTTCTTTTCTAATTTTTTCTTTTGCATTTGTTAATGTATTAAATATTGAACTTAAACTTATTTTAGTTTCTTTACTTATATCTCGCATACTCATATTAGTATTAAGATATAACTTAGTTAGCTTCTTGTCGTACCAATACCAATCCTCTATAATGTCATCGATCTTGTTATACAAAGCTTCTAAATTTACTTTTTTATTATAATTAGTATTCATTTCATCTGCATTAAAAGTTATACTATTCATTATATAATTATATTTCTCTTCATCTACATCTGAAAACACTGTAATCTTTTTCTTTTTATAACTACTGCATTTACTGTAATATAAATTTCTTAATGTGATATAAATATAAAATGTATTAATTTCTTTTTCATTGTACATTATACGATTTACATCTTTAGTGTAATCATACATTCTGAGATACATCTCTTGAACTAACTCATTTGCATCATTATTGTTTAGTTTAAAGCTTTTTGCCATCTTAATCCAGTCAAGATGTCTCTTGGATAATATTTCAAGTATATTAGAGCTCATCTTTAAATACAATGTCTCTAAGTTGTTCAAATGAATTTATAACATAATAGTTTCCTTTCCATTCAGATTGGAATCTAACTTCGTCTGGTGTTAACTTTTGTTGTGCTTTTGGCTTAGAACCGTCTTTAATTTCTATTAAGTAGTTATTGAAGTTATAACCTACAATAATATCTGGAGCACCTTTTCCTAATTGGTGAGTATGGAGGACAGAGCATCCTATCCCCCTTAGTTGGGCAACTATTTTTTTCTGGTTAGCATCTACTCTAGCTCTGATTCGCATCTTATATTATCTACAATATCAAAGGGTGTTTCCATATTGAAATAATATCTGTTCGATTTTCTACTGTAAGTTATGCCTTCAACTTCTTGAGGATAACCTACTAGTTTTTGTTTCTTTATCTTTTGACTGCCAAATACAACTGCTGTATTACTAAAATCTAATGCTCTGTTAGGTCGCCATACAAATAAAACATTATCACTTTTATCTGCAAATGTACCACCACCTTTTATTCTATTTACATCAGGTTTATTATACCTACCACCATCGTCTTTTTGTGGTGTAACTTGGTGTGCAACTAAGTGAACAGAGATTTTATTTTCTACGGCAAACCTTTTTAGTTCACTCATGAATCTACTAATATATAAATCTTCTCTTTCACCTCTTTGCATCCTGTGTTGTACAGTATTATAAGGATCAATAATCAATGAACGAATACCTTTTGTCTTAACTAAAAATTTAGCTCTCTCAAAGATGTCCTCTAATTTATAACTTTTTTTTGGATATATTATAAAAAAGTGTTTTTTCATAAACTCCATAGCTATTTTAAATTCATCCTCACTCATATAATTATCTTTATAATAAGGATCAGAGCTTTTGCCAATGTAAGTTTCTATTAAGTCATGGAAAAAATCATTTATAGGCATATTCTCTGGACTAAACACTGCAAACTTCCATCCTTCATGAAATGCCTTTAGAACTGATAGCTGATTTAAGAACATACTTTTACCTTCATTTTGATAACCTGTCCAAATATTTACTTCTCCGTTTCTCCAAGTCCAAGCTCTGTCAATACATTCAATGTGAGTTGTTGAACCTCTTTCTTGTCCGTTTCTATAACCATCTAGCATACTATCATAAATATCATTTACACTAAATATACCTTCAACCTTAGGCACTCTAGCATATTTAAATCTATGCTGTAATGATTCTATACCTTCATTAAGTAAAACTTCGTTAGCATCTTTAAATGGATTTGTATCAATTAATCTAATTTTTTCAGCACCAATTCTTCTAACAAGTTCTTCTTCTAAGTATCTGCCGTTTTCATCATTATCAGTACATAAGTAAACTACTTTTGCATTATCAAACACTTCATAGCAATTTGTAATACATTCTAGTTTTTTATCTAAGTTTTTATCTTTTACGTTTGGTGCACCCATGTTTACAGAAGTGTGCCAAGTAAAACCTGCAACTTCCCAACTTAATGAATCTAATTCACCTTCACATAGTATTACAAAATCTTGACTTAAAACCCTATCATAATTAAATATAGTTGGCTGTCCGTTTTTAGATTGTGTAAATGTTTTATTATCAATGCCTCTTGTTTTATAATTAACAAGTTCATTATGTTTTAAGTATGGAAATACAACACTTTTACCATCTTTTGTAGAAGTGATCTTATTGTTTTCTATTACTTCGTTTGTTATGCCTCTATCATTAAGAAACTTAATAGCTTTAGAATTTATCTTTTTTAAGTTATTTGTAGTTGGCAAAGTATATGTTTTTTCTTGCATAGTATTATTAGGGTTTACAGAACCGTTCCAACCGCAGTGATGACAATTATATAATCCATCATCAATATTTATAGACAGTGAGCAGTCAGCTTTTTTCTTGCGAGTATGACTACATTTTGGGCACTTTACTTTCTGTTGTGAGTATTTGCCTTTAGGTACGATTCCAATTTTTACAAAGTTTTCTTGCATAGTTCAATTTAAAATGTATATTGTTATAATACACTATGTATAATAATACACTATGTATTATTTATTTATATAATACACTATGTATTACATAGAACTGACACTCCTGACACTTGGATTAACGTAAATCTTACGTTCTTTGCCGTCATTTCCTAAGCTTTTTGTCTTCCTTGTAATGTATTCTTTGTTTTCTAAGTTCTTTAATATTCTGTATAAAGTTCTATCATTTAAATTTAATGCCATGCAAATACTTTCATTTGAGGCAAAACAATAACCTTTTTTAATTGCTAATGAATCTATATAAGATAATACTGTAGCTTCCGATATTGTTAAGTTTGTGTTCATAAATGCTAAATTAATGTTAACGTATTTTGTGTTTTTTCTTTGTATCATAATTTAAGATAATAATCCCCCTAAACGATTAAGCTTAAGGGGAATGTTAATAACTAAAATGGTAAATCTGGGGTAGGTAGTGGCTTAGCAGGTTCTTGTTGCTTTGCACTATCTGGGACATACTCATCGATCCATACACTATGGCTTTTACCATATTGATCTACTTCTTTTTTCTTTCCAATAGTAAGTTTTAAATACCTTTTACCATTGTACTCAATCCATGCATCTTTTGTTTTCTCTTCGGCAATAGTAAAGTTAACTAGGTCATAATTACCTTGTTGTTTACCACTTCCTACATACTTTTTTTCATTCATAATTTTAATTTAATTTAGGTTAATAATAATTTTTCTACTTTCTTACTTACTTTATATTTTTTTCTAATATCGGCTATAGTAAAACCTTTTTTTGTTATGGCATCTTTTGCCTTATTAAACTTGTCTCCTTTTTCATCTAACCAATCTTTAGATGGCTCTAATACAGTCGTAGAGACGTTTTTAGCTACCTTAGAGTGATTATTAGTAGCATCTGCATCTTTGTTATCGTCAATTAAAAATAAACCGTTTAAAGCGTACTTTCTAGCATAACTGCTTGATGCTCCATAGCATTGAGCTACATCCATTCCCTTTCTATTTAAGTTAATACCTGCTTGTGCTCTGACAGTAATCTTGTCTTTACCATCAGTAATTTCAGCAACTGCATTAACAAATAAAGGTTCTGGGGCAATAGAATCAGAGATAGTCAATAACAACCCTTCTTTCATAAGTAAAGGTTTAACTGCTTCTAAAATGTCTTCACAACTTCTATAATTGTAATTACCGAAATTGTTTCTTTGATTTTTTGGTGCTTTCAAACTCCCTTGAACTTTCACCAACTTCTTTGTTAAGTTTTCCATGCAACAAACATATTGATAATAAATGTCATGTGCAAGACAAAAGACAAAAAAAAGGAGCAACATCTAGTTACCCCTTTCATTGAAAACAAAGAAAATCAACAGTATATCGCACCCTATTGAATTCACAAATATATATAAAACCCTATTAAATTCATAGGGTATTGAATTTATTTATTAACTATATGGTTCTGTGTCGTCTTGTACTGTTCCAAGCAATACGCTTTCCACCACCAAGTATCATCTTCTTCATAACCCTATTATTAAATTCAGTTCTCAGTGTGTTGAGTTGTGGGTTACCATTATCTAATTTGTTCATTTATTTCTTAAATATATCAATAACTTTTTCACTTGATCTACCACCAAAGTATGCTAACACAACCGCCATCATTACTTTCTCAAATGTATCATTCCATGTAGCTCCTATATGAAAAGGTATGCTTTCTATACTATCTAATATACCTGCTAAAGAAAATACAACTATACACCATACTAAAACCATTGGACGTACATTCTTAGCTAACCAAGAATCACTATTGCTATCAGATTCCCATCTAGCAGTTATAGCTTCCATTTCTTTATTTTGTTGATCATAGATCATTTGTTGTAGCTTAATTTTATCGTCATTAGATATTTTAGATTTACCTATTTCTGCTAATGCTTCTTGTGGTGTAGTTACACCAGATAATACTTTACCAAGTGCAGGGTTTATCATTGATGCTGCACCGAATAATAATTTACCAACTGTAGTTTCTTTAAACTTCTTTTTATCAGACATGACTTATATCTTTATATTTAGTTTTACCATTTTCTTTATATGCTAACAAGCATCTTTTTCTATTACTGTCACTATCTACATAACTAACATGCACCCAATCAGGTTCAGTATCTGTACCAAATTCCCAAATAAGTTGATCAAAATCGAGATTATCTTTAATATAGTAATACATATAAGAATTAGAAACATAACCATAAACATCGTCAATATCAATAGCTCTGCCTTGACAATGTTGACTTTTATTGCTACCACCAATCGCTTTATTAAGTTCTTCACATCTAAAAAATGAATTAATTTTAATTGGACCATTAACTGCTCTTCTAAGTGGTTCAAACACCTTCTCAGCAATTAACTCCATATTTTGTAGCTCATACTCATTAGGTAAGTTTTCTATGCCTAAGCGAAGAGCTGTGACACTTCTAGTAGCTTCTTTGTAAGTAATGTGTTTGCTTATTGAATTCATAGCTTGCTAACCCTATCTACATTGTTTTGTATTTCAAGATTGCCTACTTTAATTTTTAATGATATATCTGCAATATACTGCATCCTTACTCTACCTGATTTATCCATAATAACAATAACAGGAACAGCAACTATACTTTTTTGTATATCTTTAGGTTGATCTTTTAAATAGCTAAACTTAACTACAGCTCCTGTAATATCAGACAAGTCATAGTTATTTCTTTCATTCCACTTTGCATTAATTTGCAAAACAGTTACATCTTGACTATATACAGATGCCGCAACCAATACACATATCGCACATAATATTTTTTTCATTTACTGATTATTTCAAACAACTTGTCGTCTATTTTCTTCAAGGCATTTGAGTTTTCTTCTACTTTAGTACCAGTATTCATTATAGTTTCTCTGATTAACTGATCTTTTAAATCATACTCAGTTCTACTAATTTCTGGTTCTGGCAATAATTTAGCTTCCTCAATATCCGCTTGTAAAGCAAACCACATACCTATAAGAGCAGACAAGCCAACTCCTATAGCTATAAGTGTTTTAATACTAATTTCAAATTTACTATCCTCACTCAATTCATTCATAATTTCTTTGTCTTTTGAATAGTATAAGTTATCGTGCAAATAAGAAGTATAATTTTAAGCCACACTTCTACTTCAGTTAATGATATAAAAAAAGCTACTGAATTCAGAAAGTATATCTTCAAATCTGCAAAACCCATAGTATTATTCTTTTTCTGGTATCTCTTCGTAAGAACCGTCTTCTAAATTAACTGAAATCTTACCATACTGTTCCTCAAGCTCTTTCTTTGATTCTAGTTGTGTTTCTTCTAGTTTTTTTAGTTCTTCTAATTGTGCGTCTTTTTGATTGTCAATGTTAATCTTTTGTATAGTTAATACACCAATAGTGTTTACTACTTGATTAATTTTACTTTGACTTTCTTGTAATGATTTTAATTGTTCTTCTGTAATTTTAGACATTATATTAAATTTATGATTATATACAAATGTAGTAAATTAATCCCAATTAGGATTTAAATATTCATTAACTGGATTTTTTTTATCATATATTTCTTGATCTAATTTAGATTGTAAAGTTTCCATGTCTATTGTTGATTCTAGCCAACCGATAACATCTTCTTTAGTTAAATCTTCATAAGGTATAAAAGAACTTTCCTCATTATATTCAACAGGCAAAACATCCATAGCCATAGCATAAGTTGGTTTTACCTCATTATCGCTTGCAACGTATTCCCACCACACATTAAATATAACATTTTTTAAATCACCGTCACTAATTTTAGCTTCTAATTGTGATATTTTCCAAGTATAAGTATTTGCCATAATTTTATTTATTTTAATTTATATTTATTTTAACAGCTTCCAGTATCAATTATTAATCCATTATTACCAACTTGCATCCATGAACCACTTGGTGATCCGCCAGTTGTATATATAGCATAGTAACCAGCACTTGCTGGTGTTGTTCCAGTTTGTGTTGTATATGCTGTATATATATTTAAAGAACTTGGCACTAAATTATTTGGATCATCATGATAATATGTATCGAAAGGTATTGCAAATTGACAAGCATTATTGCTTGACTGACTGTTATAATTAAACATAAACGCAGTTCTAGGTGGGTTTTGGTCGTATGAACTAAATTCAGACATGGCTAATGGATTTTCACCATCTGGTCGGTTATCTATTGGATTTGCTAATGCAACTGCTGGATAGCTATTACCAGAACCACTTGTATTACCACCAGATAATCTTTGTATGTCTGACATATAGATTGGATTTGTAATTGCAAAACTAGAGGTGTAACCAGCTCCAGTTCTTTCTCTAGCTACTTTTAACATTGACAATTCATCATCTGCAATACTTGGACAAGCCATATTCTATTTTTTTAGTTGTTTAATTTCTTGTTTTAAACTATCAACCTCTGCTTTTAATTCTTTAATAGCTTCTATAAACACACCAGCCATATTACCATAAGCAACAGAGTGTTTATCCTCATCATCTATACTAACAACCTCTGGTAACACCTCTAAAACCTCTTGTGCAATAACACCAAGTTTAGTTGTCTTGTCATCAATGTCTTTTCTAGTGTATGTAACACCTCTTAATTTTGTAACCTTATCTAGTGCATTGTCAACAGTAACAATATTTTCTTTTACTCTTTTATCTGAAAATGCAATTACATCACTTGTAGCTCTCATTGTACCAGAAACATCAAAAGTATATGTTGATCCTGGCAATGTTGTATCAGTTTCGCCATACCCTAATCTAAGTGAATGTGCTATTGTAAATTTACCTTGAGTAGTACAAGCAAAAGCACCTTGTGCATTTGTATGTCCAGTATCTCCCCACCAAAATCCTCTACCAGCAGTATTGCTCATTTGACAAGTTATTGCATAGTTATTATCTAAACCACCAAAAGTATATCCGCTTTGCATTCCAATACCATAAGTTGTTCCACTCCAAACCCTAATTTTTGTTCTTGACTGAGTGTTATTTGATTCAAAATATCTTGAATATGTTACATTCCATAAATTAGCAGTACCACCTAAATTTTTAGTTAAACTTGTGTAAGGAATGCAATTACCATCAACTACCACTTGTTTATTAAAATAAAATTGACTCCTATCGGTTTGAATATGACAATAACTATTGTTCATCGGTCCTATATCTACATAGCCATTAGTAGTTTGTATTCTTAAAGCATCTGCGCTTCCTTCAAGTAATTTAGTATTTGCATTATTTAATTCTAAAGTTCCATAAAGAATGGCACCAGTTGATTGTGTCATTATTTTCTTTGCAGAATTGTGATATATATGAACCTCACCATTACCAGTTAAAATAATACCATTCTCACCGCCTTGTGGTTGTATATATATATTGTCTGCTGCTCTTAAATATAAATCATGATTTGTGCCATTTGCTGCTAAATATAAATCACCAGCACTACCAGTTGTAGTATCTATAACAGAGTTACTTCCGTTATGATATATTCTTAAATCACCTGAAGCTCCAAAATTTGCAAAACCATTATCTGTTAAATTAATATTGCCACTAAAAGTTGCGTTTCCAGAAGTATCAATTCTAGCCGTTTCAGTAGCATTATAACCGAATACGATGTCTCTAGGACTTCTTATAGAAAAGTCATTATCTACTGTACCTGTTATTATAGCACCTCCGCTATCTAAACCTAAGTAAGCGTAGTTGGTACCATCTGTAAAAGTAAAAGTAGGACGAGTTGCGTGTTCTAAAGTTAACCCAACATTAGAGGTAGAATTTATAGTTACATTTCCTGCAAAAGTTCCATCATTACCATATAAATTTCCAGAAGTATCTAAAACTGTGTTGCCTGTCCACGCACCAGCACTTGAACTAACCTGTCTGCCAATAGGTTTTCTTTCTATAGATGTAACCATTTGAGCGCTTTTGCCACCTGATTTATAATATCTTAAACCACAAAATCTAATTACATTTGCCTGATTAGAATAATTTAATAACATTATTAATCTCATCCATCTTGCCGCTGTTGGTATTAATCCTGTTGTACTTCCTCTAGTTGGTCCTAATGTTCCAGTCATTAAGTACCAGCCATTATTTCTACTATTAGAATCAATTTGTGTTCCTGATTGTCCCCAATATCTTTGACTATTTCCTAAATATTGCTTATTGCCATCATAAAAAGATGATCCAGCATATACTCTTTGGTCAGTATCTGTACCAGAAATATATTTTGCCCATATTTCAAATGTGTATTCTTGACCTTCTTCAACTTTAAAATAACCAGGTACTGTTATGCTAGCATATTTATTATTTAATTCAAAACACCCTCCAGCTGGTGCAGTTGAATCTTCTACTCTTGTTACAGATGAATTATAATAATTTAATTTACCTTGTAGTGTTGCAGTGGTATCTGATTCAAGTATTTCTAATAGAGTATCGCTACCAATTTGTTTACCAGCATAATTGTTATATTCTTTTACTGTATTTATTAAATCACCATTGTAGGTTAAAGTTCCATCATCTTTTAATAAAGAATCATCGAAAATATTTCCATTAAATTTAGGTATATAATTAGTTACAATATTAGTAACCCCTAGTGTTACAAATGAACCAACTCCATTTCCTGTTATATCCCAACTAGTTCCAGATATTGTGTTTCCCCTTAATCTAATAGAATCACCACTAGTAGCTCCTAAATATATATTTGTAGCATAATTATAATAGTTAGTAACGCCATCTTGTATATAAAAATCACCGCCAGTAAACGCAGTTCTACCATCAGTATCACTATAAAAATATCCATTACCACCATCACCAGCTTTTAAGTCAGTGTATAATATAGAATTTGCTGTTATATTATGTACGTTTAAACTGTATTTTCCATTACTTCTAGTTGCCCAATTATGCCAACCATCACCAGCAGCATTTAATACTCTTAAAGTATCTCTAGTATATAAAAATCCATATACTTGAGCAAAACCATTAAAAGTTGAATCTCCTGTCCTTGTAATTGTTAATTGTGTTCCAGCATCACTAGTAAACTTTAAGCTATCATCAGCAGTATCATCATTTTTAATTGTCCAAGTTTCTTGAGTGTTAGTTAATTCAATAGCTGTGGAATCATCATCCGTTCTTGCAGTCACTCTTATATATACATTACCATCACCCTCAACTTCTAGTTCTCTAGCAGGGTTACGCCCATCAATACCAATGCCAACAAATCCAGATGATGTTACATGAAATAAATTTATATTGGGATTGGTTACCATTAAAGCTGGGTCACCAACACTTGCCGAATCCGTATCAATTAACATACCCCAACCAGCAGCGTGATCTTGCTCAATAGAAACTGCATAAGCAGTAGATATATTGCTTCTTACAATTAATGCTTGTGCACCAGTAGGAACAGCACCACCAATATGTAAAAATGCTTGTGGATCATCGTTCCAGATTCCCACATTACCAGCGTGATCAAGAACCATTGGATTTGTACCAATATTAGAACTGCTTGTACCAGGATCATTAAACTTTAATAATGCATTTACAGTATCAAGTTGTATATCAGCATAGGTTGTATTAGTGCCATTATTACCCTGTAATCTAATATAAGGATTGTGTTCTGTACTTGGATTTCCAATTCTTAATTGTATATCTCCATCTTGAGATATAATTGATGAATCACTTGATGCTGCACTACCCACTTGTATTCTTTCAACAACACTTAAAGTTTCAAGCACTTTAACAGGTCCGCTTACAAATAATTGCTCAGCTGTTGAATCCCATTTTATATAACCATCATCTGCAACAGTATTGCCAAAGTAAACTGATACATTGTCCGCCATTTGAATTGATCTGCCATAAATAACTCTACTATCATTGCCATCAATTCTAAAATATTCTACAATGCCGCCAGAACCATCATCACATCTAAACGATATTTTTTTATCATTTGCTAATTGATCAATATATAAATCACCAACTGCATTTCTAAAAAGAGTATCTGTTCCATTATGGTATATCCAAGCATCACCATCAGTTCTATTACCAATCTGCAAATAAACATTATCATTTAATTTTAAATTGCCAGTCATTGTATCACCAGCTTTTAGCACATTTAAACTAGCAGCTCCTGTAACATCTCCTGTTAAATCGCCTGTAACATCTCCTGTTAAATCAGCTGTTAAAGTTCCGCTTAAAGTTGCGTTTCCATTAGTTAAGTTTATTGTAAATGGAGTTGTTAATCCAGTTATATCATCTCCAACTGTTGTTGTTTGTGCTGGTGCATAGCCAATAGTAAATTCGTTGTTATCCAATAAAACATACGTTCTTTTAAAATCGGCATTGTCTGCTGTGCTTATAAACCCACTAGATGAATTTTTAGCTTCTATTCCATAACCCATTAGCCAACCACCACTAGAATACATCGTGCTTAATGTTGCTATATAATCACCAGTAGTATTATAAGTTTGAGCTAACACTCTTGAACCAGATGTACCACCATCAGTTCCAGCATCAATATATCCACTTATTTTTGCTCCTGTACTTGTGGTTTCAAATTTGTTTACATTATTGTATCTAAGTTTAACTCCAGCATTACCTATAGCTTGAATTGCTACCTCTGTTCCTTGTACATAAGTTAAAAAATCATCAGCTGACTTTAATATTAAATCATCTCCTGTATTTTCAATGGTTAAATCTCCTGTAGTATTTGTAATAAATGAGTGAGTTTCATTATGATATAATTTTAAATCACTACCTGTTCCAATTTTAAGTTCTGTATTATCTGGCAATTTAACACCACCTAATACTGTTTCTAATACAACACCATTTAGGTCATATAATTTAGCTACACCACCAGCAACATATAAACCTTGATTTTGTTCACCAGCATTTCCAGTAACACCCCAAACTTGCAAATCGCTTTCAACAGTAATTCGCATACCTTCTCCAGTGCCACCAGAATCAGTGTGTATTATGTGTGGTCCATAACCAGCAGTAGCACCAGAACCAAAATATAAATATTCATTGACTCTCAAATCATCAACCTCAGCATCATCAAATATTGCACCCTCAAATTCAACATTACCAGCAAATTTAGTTTTATTTAAGCCGTTTCCACTAGCTGTATAAGCAGTTCCACCAGTTGTAGTACCATCAGTATATGTAGTTGTAAATGTAACCTTTGATGATCTTTTACTTGTTATATTGCATTCAACAACTAAATCTCTATTATCATCATTCGATCTAGCTTGTAATTCATAATTATGAGCTGATGTTTTATAAACTCTTATTAAATCGGCATCTTGACCATATACTAGAGCATCATCATAAAATGGTCCAGTATCAGATTCATCTCCTCTAAAAGCAATACTATAATAAATTGTGTTTAAACTAGCAGTATCACCCCAATATGTATTTGGTTGTAATACCTTAACTTCCATTTGAACACCATTTTTAAAACCAGTATCATTAAGAACCACATCAGCAACTTTTTTCCATGTAGTTCCAGTTGCACCACTATTAGATTCAATCCATCTAAAAGTAGTTCCTATACCATCTACATTAAAAGCACTATTATCTAATTCAGTTCCCTCACCGCCTTGATATGCTATTGTGTTTAAATAAGCATTACCGACAAAACTAGTAGCAGTTACAACCCCTGCTGGTGTAATATCCCAATTATCACCAGTCAATGGGTTTCCTCTAAATTTTTGATTATCACCACTTGTGCTACCATGATAACTATTTGCTGCATAGTTATAATAGTTAGAAACATTAGATTGAATATAAAAATTCCCACCAGCAAATGCGGTTCTACCAGCTATGTCACTATAAAAATATCCATCAGTACCATCACCAACTCTTAATCTTTCGGCTGTTACATAATTAGTAAAAGTAGCACCTGTGCTGTCTATTGTTAAATAAGTAGATGTTGTATTACCAGCTTCTTTAAAACTAAATATTTTTTCAGCAGTTGATGGTGTGTCTATTATAAAATCTAAAGAGTGTACTTGGTTAGAATCAGCATCATTTTTATGTCTAATTATTGCCACACGATCAGTAACATCAAACTGTAAACTTTCTGCTGCTTGCCTCCCTAAACTTAATCTAGGGTTTTCACTTACTGATGTATCATAAATTGTAACTGGATTAGTAAATGAACCGCCTAAAGCTGATATGTTATTGCTAAAAGTTCCAGTTGTGCCAGATATTGTACCGCCAATAACACTACCTGTTAAATCACCTGTAACATTACCTGTTAACGGACCGCTAAATTCAGTTGCTTCGACTGTACCTGTTACAACTATACCACTATTAAATCTAAATAAGTTGGTATCAATACCAATAGCATGGTAACTATTTCCATCATACCATTTTTCATAATAAGCAACATAAGCATCATCATCCGAGTTTCTATTCCATTTGTGTAACACAGCACCAGTACCACTATCTCTAGCATCCATATTAACTTTAGCATCACTAGGTGAATAAAATTGTAAGCCACTAGATGTAGAGCCATTAATAATAATATAAGAACTTGTCCCAGTTAAAAATAAATCATCTGACAAAATACAATCAGTTGCAGATATTGTACTGCTAAAAGTACCAGTTGTACCAGTTAAGTTTACTAAAGTTAATGTATTGCTACTTGGATTATAGAAAAAATCATTAGCACTATCTTTAAACAACCTGCCATCTGTGTCGGTTGCATTATTAGATTCTGTAAACACCATTCTCCTTGATGTATCAGCTGAATCAGCAGTTATTAAAACACCAGTAGCAGTATCGGCATTACCCTCTAAATTAGCAACAAGAGTTCCTACAGTATATCCACTATCAGATGTGTCAACAGTAGTTAATGGTTTTGTTGTTAAACCTGTAAACAGTTTAAATTTATCATCACTAGCATCGTTAAAGAATCCTTTGTATTTAGTGCCACTAGAAACATATTTACCAAATAATCCAATGTCTAATATATTTGAAGCATTATTTACGGCTAATTGAATTAACGGATCATCAACTTCTAAATCTGTTACGTTTAAATATGTGAGAGTTCCGTTGACTGTTAAATTGCCACTGACCTCTAGGTTACCTCCTATTTTAACATTATTAGAAACATGTAATCCATAACCTGATTGTGGAGTTATTCCTATTCCTATTTGTGTTGTTGAAACATATAGAGGAGAGTTATTACCAAAGCCATCTGTTAATCGTTTAGCACTAATAGTTATATTTCCATTATCACTAAACTTAACAAGTGACTGATAAGTATCTTTTATTTTAGTATTAGAAAGAGATGCCATTATTCAAAACAAGTTGGTTGTGAATTAAACATCTTTTCCCAATTTATTATGTGTGCCATTATCTTTCTTTTTTAAATACGTTAATAATTTTTTTACGTTAACCTGTTTAGGTTTGTAGTTTCTCTTTAAATCACCCATCCATGAAACCCTGTATCTTTATCTGGGTAAATATCTTGATTAGAATTGCTATAGTACTCGTCAAACTTAGATGGTGCATTAAAACTCATAAAGTCAATAAATCTTTGTGCATAGTATTCAGCAAAATCTCTCTCCTTTTGAATTAAGAAATCTATCTCTTCTTTGCTTGCGTTAGAGCTGTTTTCTGAGTTATGCTTATATACACCTCCATTTGATATAGAATATGCAGCAAACGGCAAGTATTCTACCATAGCAAAGTGAATAAGCATTGGTTGTATGTAGTCATTTACTAAAGATAGATAATCTCCTGTTAATTGACCAGCTAAAATATCAGCACTTATTTTATCATACAAATCTGTACCTAAATAGTTTTGTATATGTATTTCTTGTGCTAGATCAATAAACTGTATAAATTTATCTGTATCTACGTTTGAATTTAGTGCAGTGTTTTTGACTAAATCTGATCTCTTAATAAATAGTGCTTTTGCCATTACTCTTCTGTGTTTATTGATTCTTCTTCTATTATCTCACTATCTCCTTTTTTTATACCAGTTTCTTTTTCAACTTCTGCATCTGTTATAGCATTTGTTAAATC
>Ga0209535_1000773_pt1 | contig 22259 bp, 30 predicted proteins | sample LinPmetageLP28_FD_184041 | JGI IMG/M metagenome (GOLD analysis project Ga0209535, IMG submission 184041) | Marine viral communities from the Pacific Ocean - LP-28 (SPAdes) (version 2) | ecosystem: Environmental > Aquatic > Marine > Oceanic | place: Pacific Ocean | collected 2009-08-22
AATGCTCATCCAAGTTCACGCTCTCCACCTCATCCCCGTATTTCTCGCGAGGGTATTCCGTGCGCTCTACGCCTGTGACTACTGCAATTTTCTGTGGGTCAGAGCCGAAGCCCCCACGATACACTACTTGTGTACCCTTGCGGATAATCCGCTTGTTCATAAACTTTGTTTTCATTGTTCTATTTTCTTTCCTGTTTTCGTATTCACCCATCCAACGCCCTCGACCCACTCCTCATCTGCATATATGAGTTGTTCCAACTCGTCGATAGTCATCTCGTAGAACTGCTCTTTCGTCATGTTCATTTCATCCCCGTACTTCTCGTACATTGTATCCCATACACTCATAGCGACATCATTAAAAATGGATTCAAAAATTTGTTTGGTTCAACTCGCTCCTCTACGGGATCGTGTGGTATGAGACCCTTGCGTTGAGCCTCTATGCGATAAAGGACAGCCTTTAAGAATACAGAGTATTCAGCGTCCGTCATTTTAGGTTTGTATTTAGGTTTATCCATGATTTACATATATTTCTTTCTGACTTTCTAAGTCATAGATTGCTCTCTCTCCTCTCTTAGAAGCTAACACAAGCGCATCCTTCATGCTAGGTAGGATGTTGCATAGGTCGAAGATGATGTTGCCATCCTCAACCCATGTCCCTAAGCAAACCGATTCGGAATTGTTTTGCAATTCTACGAGCGCACTCTCCCTGAACTCCTCGTACTTCCGCTTGAAAGACTGAGGGTTAGCGATTTCGATAGAACCTTCGGACGTGATGCCACCCACTACGAAACCTCTTTGAGGTTCACGCCAGGTCTTGCCGTCTTTGGTCATCATGGAGGAGCCACCCTGAAGGGCAGTCCGTCCATAGACGTAGCTAGAAGCTACCTTGAAGTCATTGAATTTGATATCCATTGTTGAGATTAATTAAAAATTAAAGAAGTGTTTTCATCGTAGGCTTCGCCTACTAATCGGCAACCTTCATAGTCGCCTATCATGTGGAAGTACTCGTAAGCCTCCTCTATCTCACATAGTGAGAAGTCTAGGAAGTGATTATACATAGCTTCCAACTAAGTCCTCCAATCGCATCTGCTCTGAGCAGCTGAGTGTATCCCACTCCGCACATTGGCGGAAGTTGTCGATACCGAGGAATTGAACATCGTTGAAAAGAGCCGAAGCCATTTGCGCTTTCTTGCGCTGAGTGTCTGTGCAGTGTAGCATAGAATTGAGATTTTGAAGTTGGCTGAATTGCCGATTGCAAAGATATAACAGACTTTCCGTTATTCCAAATTTATTTTTTTACCCTTTAGGGTATAGTTAGATGATGTAAATGACATCGTAGTGAGGCATATCCGCTGCCCATCGGACAGCATAATGCTCGTCCTTCACGGGATCGAACACATGGTCGCTCGAAGGAACCTCCTTGAGGAGGCACCATTCACTCCCATCTTTGAGGAGTTGAGCAGCAGCCCACGATTGAGCCTCTGAAACGGCAGAAAAACTGAGCTTCGTTCGAAACTCTGATTCCCCAAGGGGGAAGATGAAAGAGTAAATTTTCATAAATCTATGATTTAAAAGGTTTAATAACTAATGAAGTGATAACTACGTTATCAGAAAGGAGCAGTGTCAGCAATCAAAGCTTCAGCTTCAAGGCGGGCAGCCTCTATCTGAGCAGAGCGGAGTCGAGCCATGCACTCTTCGACAGTCTCACCCTCTAAGAGGGTAACCTTCATCATCTTCTTCTTACGAGCCTTCGGCTCGATTACCTCGACCTCCTTACGAGGCTCGAATGGAAGAGCTTCACCTTCGGTGACGGCATGGACAACCTTGGTCTTCTTGACCTTGCCAACCTTGTTGGCAGTAGCACCCTTCGCTTGAGTTAACTCAAGACCATCCTCTGACGTCCTCTTAGGACGGCGGATAGCCTTTTTCGAAGTCTTCGACTTCGCTTTGCGTTTCTTCGCTTTTGGCTTTGGCTGCTCCTTCGGAGCATCGATGGAGTTGATGAACTCAGTTAACGATGCTAAAGCATCGAGAGCCGTCTTCTGCTTCGCAGCATTCGGTGAGTAAACAAAGCTGTTTACAGCTTTCTTGAGGTCTTTCAGCATAGCTGACTTGTTTTCCAATGTCTTCGACATGATAGAGAGATTTTGATTTTCCTAAGTTGGCTGACTTCCAAAACCGACTTAAGAGATAAAGAGTAAATGAAGAAGTCATAAGACTCCTTCTTCATATACTCTATCTCTACCTCTCTCACCATGCCAATCACTCTGTGATTTTCGACGCGGTGAATATCAACACATGGCATCGAAGATGCTTCACGTAGGTTGAAGGAAATGCCTCGAAATCAGAGGGGAAAGTACCTTCATTTATGAAGGTTGCTATTGTCTAACCTATGGTTAGGGGGGGATTGTCCTGATGTCTCTCATCCCAAGGATTTATCCTTGTACGCTTCAGTTGAAGTCAAACTTGAAGTGGACTAGGCTAAGTAGCTGATAGATAGGAGGTTGAATGCTGTTACATAAAGCTGAAATCCTTTCGGCAGAGTACGCTACGTGCGCACCACGGGGGTCAGGGAATGCGTTTCGGGTCTACGCGCGTCATACCTAGCAGTATACATAATCCCCAAGATCTGTATTACGCACCTTTTTTTAAAGCGGTTTTACCAACGAAGTTATGAACAAACCATCCTACACACTGGTTAAGAGGCTGTCATTAAGTGACTTATAGAGTTTACTTAAAGTAAAATATAGGCTTGACTTTTAAAGAAAAAAGTTGTAACTTCGCCAAAGCTATTCAGCGATAAAGCTTCACAGATGTTTTAAACCTACGAAGCTGTCTTTAGGATTACTTAAGTAAGTAATAAAACAGTAGCTACGTAGCGTCAGTCAAACTAATTAAGTTGTAAAGGCGCAAGAACTGCACATATGGGATTAGCATTAGGTTTGGCAGTGGGAGTAATCTACTGTGGTATAGGACGGGTATTCATTAAGCTGTCTAAGGGATCCCCTGGGGTTTCTTCTATAGGGGTTATCTCTCTCGGTGTTTTATCGAGGATGATGTTTGGTATATTCTCTTCTATAGGGGTTATTGCGTTATCTGGAATGGATAAGGGACAGCTTTTTATTTACTGCTTAGTTATATTGGTATTTACTGGGGTGATCCATCCTATACTATCTACTAGAATCAATTAAGTTGTTTGTTTATCTTTGTGATATGAGAAAAGAAGACAACATTATCTGTTCGGTTTGTTTATTAGCTAACATCAACCTGTGCGGTTGCCAGTGAGATGAAAGTCAATAAGTATGGCGATCCTATTGACCCTAAGAAATTAAAGAGGGGGATTAGCTGGGCCGAGAGTCGTGGAGGAAAGTATATGATGAACCCAACGAGTTCCGCTACAGGGCGCTATGGACAGCTTTACAGTTTGGTTGATGATCTCCCACAGATGGAGGGGGTATCTAGGGATAGTTTATCTAGGGATCCTAGGTTGCAGGAGCTGCTTATGGATATGAGGATTGAAAAGGGTATCGGGGGACCTAGTTTATCTCGTAATGCTGTTGATTTAGAGAGGGAGTATAAGGGTCAGCTAGGTGATAAGTGGGATTACAGGCCCGATGAGGTAGCTGCCTTGACTCATTTCTTAGGACGGCAGGGTGCTAGGAAGTATTTCGCCTCTATAAGGGATAACTCAGAGTTCCAGGCACCAGGGGTGAACAAGACACCAGAAGAATATTTACGTATTTATAATGAAGGCATAGAGAGATGAAGATCAAGAAGCGTAGATACGATAAGAAAAGAAACGTAAAGAACGACATCAGGGCTATAAAGAAAGCTATTAAATCTGGTGACATTCAGACCGACCCTGCTGAGGAGTTAATGCTAGACGATCAAGGTCGTCCTATTATTAACATGCTCCCAGAAGCTGATGTCAGCACTCTTGGTTACGCTGACAGGGACCTATCTAGTGATGTTTTAAACGCTTTAGGAGTTACAGCAAGAGAGGGGTTAGGACTACTACCTGGTGTGGGTGAGGTTCTTGATGCTGCTGAGGTTGCTAAGGCTGCCGACACGGGTAAAGACTTTTACGGTAATGAGACTGACGCAAAAATGCTCGGAGGTTTAACGGCTGCTGGGTATCTAGTACCTAATATTCTTGAGAGGCCGATAAAAGCACTTGGCAAGGCAGTTAAGAGTGGTTATAGAGCGCTTAAAAATAAACCCTCCTTAGATCTAGAAGGATTAGCCCCTAATGAGGCCTCTACGGTCGAAAAAATTATTAGCGCTGGAAAGCGAATTAAAAAAGCGGGCCTGAACGAAGAGTCAATCGAAGGATCAAGGAGAAACCTCATGTCTTTTGCGGATTCAGACGAGTATAGGGATAGAGCTATTCGTTCTTATTACCGCATGGCGGATGATCATAACGAGTGGGCTACCAAGGCTAATCGCATGCCAACCACTAGACAGGCAGCCGAAGACTATGCAGGTATTATGCAAGGACGGGCATCCAGCATGCTTGAAAACACAGAACCTTTTGTTGAGGACGCTACGACCTTCGCAAAAAGGGATATGCCTGATGCTCTTGAGTCCGACGGACGCGCTGGATTTGGAGGATTAGCAATTAGAGAAAGCCACCTGCCATTAGGTGTCTTTACTCCGAGTCAACAGCAGGCCATGGTGACAAATCCTGAATTTGTAAGTACAAACCTACAACAAATCGGACCAAAGCACTCCCTCACTGAAAGCTATGGGCCGAGTATTATCCTTGACCCTAAGGTAGGAAGAAGCACGGCTGCTCATGAGTTTGGGCATGTCAGCATGTCTAAGCAAGACATCTTGAACGCCGCAGGATCTATAGACACCCCCAAGATAAAAGATTCTAGTGTAGAGTATTTAAAGGGAAGAAGAATCTTGGGTCAAGATTATTCGGATTACCTCAACGATCCAGACGAAGTAAGGGCTCGTGCATTCGAGGCTATTGATGCGGCCATCGAGATGGACGTCACTACCGATGAACTAGTAGATGAATTTTTGTCGGCACAGAAAGCACGGTCCGTTGCAGAAACCGAACAGGAGGTAAAAGCAGCTGGAGCTAACTACGATGAGATATCCAACGCCCTTCCTAGAGGCTTGAAAACATTGCTTGAGTACTTTGACAAAAACGAAGTAAAAAACTACTTAAGGAAGGTTTACTCTGCACTCCCAGTAGCTGGTGCAGGAGCAGCAGCCGCAACCAGGATAGGGTCTGAAGACGAAGAGCCCACAAGTTACGCAAATGGCGGGATAATAAAGGCTTTGAAGAAGTCGGCTAAGAGCGGAAAAATAAGAGTCAAGAAGCGGGACTATAAGAAAGAGTACAAAAAGTACCACGCTAGCCGAGGTGCTAAGATAAAAAGAGCCGAACTCAACCAGTACAACCGAGAGAAAGGAACATATGGGAATGGGGACAGCCTTGACGCCTCCCATAAGGGTGGTAAGATCGTAGGATTTGAGGCTGAGGGGAGGAATCGTGGGCGGCGAGAGAAGTCCAGATTGAAGAAAAAGAAATAACTTATATTTGTTTCATGAAAGCTAAGAGAAAATACGAAAACGGAGGTCCAGTAAAAAAAGACAGCACTAATGTCTCTCGTGATAGAGCAGGTTTAGATCTTTTTGGAATGGAGGCTGTATTAAGGGCTAACAGAAAAAGAAATGCAGACATGGAGGGGCTGTCTGAAGCAGACAAGCTAAGAGAGTCGTTCGGAATTCCTGAAGGTGGAGCAGATTTAGATTTACTTGGAATGGATGCCGTGTTGGATGCCAGAGAATCGAAGGGACTTTCTAGAAACCCTCTTGAAGGATTAATGCCTGATGCTGATTACCTAGAAGATAAAAGACAGCAAGTTCTTAATTATCTGGTTGATCTTTTAAATCCCTCTTCAGAAAAGAAGATGACGAAAAAGATGGAAACCAAAGAGTATGGTTATGGCGGTAAAATGAAGTACAAGAAAGGTGGTTTCCCTGACCTGACTGGAGACGGTAAGGTTACTATGGCCGATATCCTGAAGGGTAGAGGCGTTAAGAAGTATGAGGACGGAGGTGTTAGCGATACTCGCAGAGAGCCTGAAATTCATATTGAAAGAAAAAGAGTAGTACAGGGTGCTGAAGGAATGGAGGGTAAGTACGATAGAGATGGTAGGTTAACTAAATATCCTGTTGGAGAGTATTCAGAGGATGAGACTATGTTTTACGTTGACGGGCTTCCCGTTGATGAAGAAACTGCTATGAGAGCCTATTCACAAAAAGCCGCCTCTGGATCAGGAGACGACTTTAATGAATTTGTTAAGAATTACCTACTTGCTGAAGATCCTAACTTGGGCGGTTCTAGATCGCAAGGATCTGTTAGGAGGCAGCAGCGAAGAGACCTAAGAGACGATCAGGAAAGAATGGGGCCAGCGGCTTTGTTAAAAGCTCTTGAGTCTTACAGACGTTAAAAACCTAAAATAGTTCCTACCTCGTCGATGAACAATCGAGAGCTGCTCCCTACCGTTTGATTGGGAGTAAAGGTAGATTCGCATCCTTTGCCTGTTGAAGCGGTTGTAATGACGTAAGTGTCTTGAACCATTCCATTCAGCGACTTCATGGTCAATGTGTACACCCTTCCATCCCCTTTAAAAGGGTTTAAGGAAATTCGACTTCCTCTCATGTCATCATTCATAACTACCTCCCTTCCGTTGGGGAGAACAACAGATAGGCTATAGCTATGTGTTGTGCTATTGTTATACATATCGTTTGGCGATACAGTAAAGCTAGCTTCGCAAGAGATGAATTGCGCAGATGCTAAACTCGAAACTGCAAGAGCAAGGGTTAAAAGAAGATTTTTCATGGCGATTGAATTAATTGATTTGTTATATTTTTGGTTTCGCTGATCTCAAGGTAGGACAAACTTTTCGATCTCGCAAATTTTTTTTCTAACTTTGCTATATTCAATCATAGATTGAAGAAATATTATCACAACCCTCGGATCAAAAGAATCAACCCAGCTTGGGTGGCTCAGAAAAATGAAATTAAGCAAAAATCTAACGTTAAAGGAAGCGGTGAAGTCAAACACGGCCACCCGCCTAGGAATAGACAACACCCCAAGTCAATGGGAGATTAATAATCTTACGGCTATAGCTGATCATATCTTTCAGCCTATACGCGACCACTTTGGTGTCCCAATAGGTGTGTCTTCTGGATTCCGATGTAGGGATTTAAATAAAGCTATTGGAGGAAGTAAATACTCTCAACATATGATTGGGGAAGCTCTTGATATAGACGCTGATATATATGGGAAGGTTACTAATGCCGATATATTCAACTATATAAAGAAGAACCTAGAGTGGGATCAGATGATATGGGAGTTTGGTAACGACGAAGAGCCTAACTGGGTGCATGTATCTTATAAAGAAGGCGGGGTTAATCGCAAGCAGATCCGAAAAGCCATGAGGGATTCGAAGGGAGTTTACTACATCACTGAGAGCTAAAAAATCGCAGCGGATAATATCACTATATTTGTTTTATGAAGTATTACATCACTGCTACATCAGAGGCAGAACAGATTAGCCGAGATAAAGCCCTTGAACTGGGGTGTGGCCCTGTAACTAAATATTGGTGGGGTTGGGTGGTAGATGCCAGGGACGCAGATCAATCGGCTTTGTGTTTTGAAGATAACGAAGAAGTGAGCTATACTACTGTAAGCTCTTTACCTGACGGATTCTTAGAAGAAATTGAGGATTAATGTTAGGTTTAGGTTTTTCAACAAATAGGTCGTCTTCCTCTGAGGGAGCTTCTATAGGGGGCAGAACTTCTTTTACTGGTCTCCTAGATGAGAGCTACGGTGGTTCCGCTGCCGCAGCTTATTCATTAAGAAGGCTTTCAAATTCTTACGAGGGTAAAGCCGTTCAAATACGAAGGGCTTCTGACAACATAGAGGTCGATGTGGGTTTTGACGCTAACAATGAGATATCTCTAGATTCACCCGTTTATAATGTAACAGAGGAGACTACGGGATCAAGCCCCACTCCTGATTTCAGTAGGGCAGATAACCTAGGGCAGTTCATAGGCAATGCTAGCTACGAAAATAAGGATCTTTTAAGTTCTCCAGATTCTGCTCTGATTCAGTGTTGGTACGATCAGTCTGGCAATTCAAAAGATGCTATTCAGTCTACCGCTGGAAGCCAGCCCCAGTTAGTTTCAAGCGGGGCTATAGTGACGGAAAACGGAAAACCAACCTTGAGTTTTGATGGGTCGAGCCATTACTTTGTTTTGTCCATAGATTCGTTAAACATCAACAATCTAAGCGTTCATACGGTTTGCAGTTCAGACAATCTAAGCGGCAGTAGAATGCAATTCACGCTAGGGACTGATACTGGTGTAAGGTATTGGCACTACCAAGTGGGCGGCGCGGACCGCGCATATTATGGCGGAACATCGCCTTTTATCGAATATGGCAGCATGGACACTGACCAGCATTTATATAGTTTTATCGCTGGTAGCACGAGCACAGTCTTTAGAATGTTTACAGACGGAACAGAGGCGGGTTCAACGGTAACACTTCAAAGCGGAACGCCATCAACTTCGCAACAAAGGATTGGTGCTTATCACAACAATGGTTTGAATTGGTCGGGAACGATTCAGGAATTTGTTCTCTATTCGGCTGACTCCACAAATAATCGCACAGATATCGAGTCCAACATCAACACCTTCTATTCAATCTACTAAAGTGAATTATAGAAACGCTGTACCGCTAGCCTACCTTTCTGAGACATCGCGTAACGCACTCTATAGTTATATTTTGTCTCTTCCCGAAACAAATGATCCTCTAGCGTTTGAGACGGCGTAAGCTTATCAAAGTGTTTGTATAAATATCCACTAGCGACAAGAGGGTATATCATTCTGTCGGCCAGGTTCTTTTTATGCATCCCGTAGTTTTCTGCGACCCAAGCCACTGTAAAGAACTCTAACTCGTATAAGAACAGCATTAAATGGAGGTAGGACTTAGTTAAGTCTGGATTGCTATCCAGAAATATATCCGTTGCGTTGCGTAAATTCTTTAAGTAGTTGCTTTTTACATACCTCTCTGGCAGCCTGGAAACCTCCCTGAACATCCTAGTTTTTTTAACGCTTGATTTAGGCATCTGATTTGTTTCGTATATTTGAGTTAAACAAATTTACATCATGAACCCTAAAGACACCCTTTTCTTCGCCGAGATGTATTCCTTAGTCAAGAGAATGGAAGAGACCATAGAGGAGTTCGAAATGAAAGATCGCACATTAGCTACTATAGTGGTAGGTTTAATAGACCTAGAAGATGTTGAGTCAGGAGCCGACGAAGCGGCTATGAAAACAATGTACAGCTTCAATCTAGACAGCAGGGATGAGCTAGAGGCGGTGAAGATGATTATGGATAGCGCTTACGAAGAAGATGATGATCAATCGTTAGACGACCTTCTTGATGGATTGGGTATATCCTTAAATTAAAATGGAAGGACTTATTAGAAAAATTGTCGTTGGCAAAGAGCCAAAAGATGGCATGGCTTACTACGTAGGCATGAGAGCAGGAAAAGGAGAGGTTTCAGCTATATTAGAGGACGATCACCATCTACATAAATTTGGCAAAAAAAGATACCTTGTTTATATAGAAAACGACCAAGGCACTCTTTTATGGAAAGCTATAGATGAAATGCCCTGTATGCTTGAATTTGATTTAAATTTTTAATTAATGAAAACATTTAACCTGTTTGTCGTCAAATTAGAAAAGACGGTAAACGACACCATCACAACGAGTGGCGGTCTAGAACTTTACATAGACAATAAATTCAATGAATTTCAAAACAGAGTTACAGAAGGTCCTGTCGTCGCTGTACCTTTCAAGTATGCGACTGGGGTCAAGCCTGGCGACACGCTTTACTTCCATCATCTCGTGGTTATTAATGAAGGTCAGCCACTTACTGGTGATGACGATCACTACCTTGTCAGGTATGATGAAGATCACGCTATTAATAATCAAGCTATTGCTTTTAAAGACCAACATACTGGTGCTATCCACCCTCTTGCGGGTTGGAGTCTTCTTGAGGCTGTTGAAGAAGAAGCCGTTCAGGAATCGGAGGTTATCGAGGTTGTACAACTCAAAGAGAAGGCTACAACAAGAGGCAGGGTCGCATTTACGTCTTCTGGGATTGAAGAGTTAGGGTTGGAAATAGGAGATGTAGTTGGATTTCAAAAAAATATGGACTACCGAATAAAAATTGATGGCAAGGAATATTATCGAACTCGATCTGAAGACTTGCTTTACAAAGAAATTTAATTAAGATGTACGAAATGGATAAAGAAGAGCTCTGGGGTATCCTGGAGCAAGAGAAATGCTTTCTTGCCGACGGTTTTGACGATGCCGTCATAGGTGTTAGCTACGGCCCAGATCAAGTGGCTATATATGACATAGGCAAAGTCGTAGAAATTTTATCTGAAGACATGCCACATGAAGATGCTGTGGAGTTTTTTGAATACAACATAGCTGGCACTTACTTGGGTCCTAAGACCCCTATGTTTGTTTTTACACATGGCAAGTAAGTTTACCACTATAAGCGCTGCAAAAAGACTTATGCAGAGCATGGAGGTAGCTATCGACAACATGATTGAGGAGGTTAAAAAGCCTGTAGATCCTGAGGCGGGGGGTTCAGCACGTAAAGCAGAATTACAGTCGATAAAACAAACAGCTGTTGACTGTAAAGAGCTTTTAGTAGAACGTCAGAGGTTAGAGCAAATGGTAAAAGAACTTAGCGAAAATGGAGAAATCGAAAAAGACAAAGACTATTCAGGAGGGTTTGCAGAAAGATTTTCTAAATAACCAAACGATTATCGATTATTACTTAAATAATAATTACTATGTAGTTTATACGCCTTCGTAGCTCAGCTGGATAGAGCAACGCCCTTCTAAGGCGTCGGTCACAGGTTCGAATCCTGTCGGGGGTACAAATTAAATTAACAACTATGCCAGACTTATATTGCCCAGACTGCGGAAAAGAAAGGTTCGAAAAGAGCCTGACTATGCGCGTTAAAGATGGAGAAACCTATTACGTAGAAGGTCAGTGCGAATGCGGCTCTCAGATGAAACTTACAAATCCTAAAAAAGGAGTTCCTTCGTTAAGTAGGATGAATTCTCACGGCCAAAGTTATTAATGGATATTTTAACCGACATAGAAGGTTATGATACTAAAGGTATTAAAATCGACCCTAACGGTACAGAAGGAGAGGTTGTCGAACTCCATGGGTTATTCGTGGTGCTTCCAAAGAAACCGATCAGATCGAAGATTCTCTTCCATGACCAGCCAAAGCAGCTGCAAATGTGGAAACGGATATCTATGCCAGAAGAATTGCAAAGGATTCGAGGTATGGATGAGTGGCTCGAAAAACCATCCGAGTTTCGAAAAAAGTTTCGTTCTTACATCGAACAGGAGTTTCAGCGTAGGCGTGACGGTGTTTGGTTTTACAATAATGGGGAACCTACGTACATTACAGGGCGGCACTATATGTTTTTACAATGGTCTAAAATTGATATCGGATACCCATCATACCTTGCTTTCCAGAAAGAAATCTTTACTCATATGGCTGCTTGCGAGGCTGATCCTCGTTGTTTCGGCCAGCTTTATACTAAGTGTCGTCGTTCTGGCTACACTAATATATGCAGTTCTGTACTTGTGGACGAAGCTAGTCAGGTTAAAGAAAAGCTTCTGGGCATACAGTCAAAGACTGGTAAAGACTCTCAGGAAAATATTTTTATGAAAAAGGTGGTGGCTATATTCCGTAGCTACCCATTCTTTTTTAAACCTATCCAAGACGGTACTACAAACCCCAGGATGGAATTAGCATTCCGTGAGCCTTCTAAGCGTATTACGAAGAACAATAAAACTTCTCACCGAGGGGACGCCCTGAACTCAGTTATAAACTGGAAGAACACTACAAATAACGCTTATGACGGTGAAAAACTACATATGCTTTACCTGGACGAAGCTGGCAAGTGGGAGAAACCCACTGATATCAGAGAGGCATGGAGGATCGAAAGAACCTGTTTGATTGTAGGTAAGAAAGTTATAGGTAAGGCAATGGTCGGAAGTACTGTAAACCCCATGAATAAAGGCGGGGAAGAGTATAGGGATCTTTGGAAAGACTCCGATCCGAACGAAAGAAATCAAAATGGTAGAACTAGGTCTGGGCTATATAGGATATTTATTCCTGCTTATAATGCGTTAGAGGGATTTTTTGATATTTATGGAAACGCAGTCGTAGACGATCCCGACCAGAGCGTACAAATACATGGCATAGATGGAGATGTTATAGATATAGGCAGCCGCAAATACTTAAAAAACGAACGTCAGTCCTTCAAAGATGATCCTTCTGAGCTTAATGAAATAATCAGACAGTTCCCCTTTACTGAAGACGAAGCGTTCAGGGACAGCATTGAGGGCAGTCTATTTAACATAGGCAAGATTTATCAGCAGATAGATCACAATGAGTCTTTGTATCCTAATCCTGTAGTTAAAGGCAATTTCGTGTGGAGATCTAAGGACGAGGAAGTTGTTTTTTCTCCAGATCCCAACGGGAGATTTAGGGTGTCTTGGATGCCCCCCGATCATTTAAGAAATAAGAAGTGCGAAGAAAGAGGCAAAAAGATAGCTCCTAATTCGCATATAGGCGTTGGCGGGGTTGACTCTTATGATCTTGACTCTACGGTAGACGGAAGGGGCTCTAAAGGGGCTTTACATATGTACAATAAGTTTAGCATGGATGCTCCCTGTAATATGTTTGTGGTCGAATATGCTTCTCGTCCAGACCTTGCAAGTATCTTTTATGAAGATGTGCTTATGTGCGCTTTTTTTTACGGCTATCCTTTACTTGTAGAGAACAATAAGTACGGCATCGTAAGGTATTTTGAGTCAAGAGGATACGACGGTTATTTAATGGATAGGCCCGACCATCTTAAAACTAGTAATTCTTCCGCAAACGTGAGGACCAAGGGTATTCCGTCTAACTCTCAGGATGTTATACAGTCACATGCTCAGTCGATTGAAGCTTACATACACGACCATGTAGGTATAAAAGCAGAGACAGAAGAATTTGGTAAGATGTATTTCAATAAAACTCTTGAGGATTGGATTGGGTATAAAATAGACAAAAGAACTAAATTTGACTTAACTATAAGTTCTGGATTAGCTCTTCTTGGCGCTCAAAAAGTGAAGAAAGAGAAAGTAGAATCTAACTTTTCTGAAAAGCAGTTTTTTAGGACTCACAGGCCAAAAGCCTGGCACTTCTAGTTTTACTATATTTGCATCGGAGTTATAATAACTCAGCCTACTGCAAATGCAAAGCAATAACAAAAAATCTAGTTTCCCAGATCCGCTAGCTCCTTCTGAACAGAAACAAAGCAAGGGTTATGGTCTCAATTACGCTAAGGCTGTTTATGGGCAGTGGGGTAAGATGGATCAGCAAAACTCTATATTCGGAAACAGAAAAAAAACGTTTGAAAGAAACAGACGTTACGCAAACGGAACTCAAGACACAGCTATATACAAGTCATTACTCACTTCTTTAGATCCAAACAATGGAGATGGGAGTATGCTAAATATTGACTTTACCCCTGTTCCCATTCTTCCTAAGTTTGTTCGAATAGTAGTTAATAAAATTTTATCACTTTCTCCATATCCTAATCTAGAGGCTATTGATCCTTTATCTTCTTCAGAAAAAGACAAAGAAAGAAGGAAGGTCGAGATGATGATTCAGGCCAAGAAAGAGCTGGCTAAGATAGAGGACAAGACAGGTGTAAGTGTAGGTATGAATTCAAAGGATATACCAGAAACTTTGGAAGAGGCGGAAATATTTATAGGTAATAACATAAAGTCATCTTCAGAAATTGCCGCTCAGATAGGTACGAGCTTAACTCTTGAGTGGAATGATTTTAATGACTCTACTTTACGGAGATGTGTTAACGATCTTGCCATTACAGGCATGGCTGTTGTGAAAAGGTCTAACGACCCTAATTATGGCATAAAAACTGATTACATAGACCCTGTAAACTTTGTCCACAGCTTTACCGAGGATCCAGACTTTGGAGACCTTACCTATGCTGGTCATGTTCGATACATACCTATCCAGGAGCTGAAGCGAATGGCGGGTGATCAGTTTACGGAAGAGGAGTTTAAAGAGATAGCAAGCAAAGCTCAAAAGAAGTATGGGTACGATGCAGGAAAGCTCAGTCAGTCTTCTTACGATAGGGTAAACAACCAGTCTAACTTCGGTTACGATGAGTATATGGTTGAGGTGCTTGACTTTGAGTTTATGTCGGTTGATTGCGAATACTTTGAAAATAAAGAAAGCCGATATGGGAATATAGGATTTTACTCTAAAGGAGAATCTTATAAAGGCCCGCAAAACTCGGTCTTTAATAGGGATGTCGTCAAGCTTGAGTCCGCTTCTGTTTATGGCGGTTGCTATGTTTTGGGAACGGACTTTTTATTTAACTACAGCAAGAAGAACAATATACCTAAGAACATACACGACATATCAAAAACTAATCTTTCTTATTCTGCCTGTTCTACCAATATTTTGGATATGATGCCAAAATCTATGGTGGATAGTTGCATTGGGTTTGCCGATCAGCTTCAGCTTACGCACTTAAAGATTCAGCAGGCGGTTGCAAAGGCAAAGCCAGACGGGATAATTATTGATATTGAGGGCTTAGAAAATGTTCAGTTGGGGAAAGGGGGTGACCTTCAGCCGTTGGAGCTTCATGACATATATGAGCAGACGGGTGTGTTTTATTATAGAAGTAAAAACCCAGAAGGAGGATTCCAAAACCCTCCTATACGTGAAATAGGCAATAGTATCCGAAACATTAACGAGTTGATTGGTTTATACAATCACTACTTGAGAATGATTCGAGATGCGACAGGCATTAACGAAGTTATGGATGCTTCTTCTCCAAAAGGAGACGCGCTAGTAGGGGTTAGGCAGCAAGCTTTAGCGGCTGCTAATAATGCCATATATGACATTACTAATTCATCTATGGTTTTGTATAAAAAGGTTTGTAGTGACATAGTTAAATGCTTACAGGTTATTCATCCAGACTCTGTATTATACCGTATTTATGAAAATGCTATCGGGCGAGAAAACATGTCCGTTTTAAGTTCTTTTCAAAACTTAGCTATGTACAACTTTGGGGTTCGTGTGGTCAAAGAGATGGAAGAGGGGGAGCGTCAATATCTAGAGCAGAACATCCAAATAGCTTTGTCTCAGAAAGAAATAGATTTAGAGGACGCTATTGCTGTTCGTCAGTTAAAGGATATTAACCAAGCGGAAAGACTGTTAATTGTCCGAAGGAAAAAGCGTATTGCGATGAATCAGCAGATAGCTATGCAGAACTCTCAGCAGCAGGCTCAGATTCAACAAGCTTCTGCTCAGGCTACTTCTCAGGCCAGGCAACAAGAGATGCAAATGGAAGCCCAGTTAAAATCTCAAGAGATGCAACTTAAAGGGCAGCTTGAGGCACAACTTGAAAGCGTAAAGCACGAGTTCAGGAAGGAAATTGAGATGATCAAGGCTCAGGCTACTTTAGGGTTTAAAGAAGATGACGAAAACTTTAAGCAAAAGCTAGAAGTTTTGAAGGAGGACAGAAAAGACGACAGGGTTAAAAAGCAATCGGCTGAGCAGAGTAAACTTATTTCTCAGAGAAAAGGAGAGAGGGGTGAGCTGCCAGAAGAATCTGGAGATATAACATCAGAAATATTAGGATAATATGGCGCAACAAATAAATCTAGATACGTCCCAGAGGGTAGATATCGTTTGCCGTAAGGGAGACACCTTTGATCTGTCGTTAACGCTAAAGGATGACGCACCTACTCCAGCTTCAATAGTTGCGAATTCGGACACTTTTAAGATGGAGGTTAGAGCATCTGATGAGGAGGGGGATCCTTACGCAAATGGCAACGCAACTATTATTTTGAGCACACAGGACACTGACGGTTCGGGCGACACAAAACAGATAATCGTAAAAGACACTAGCAATACGGCTATGACATCATCTAGCGTGGGCGCAGCCGCTACGAATGGTATCGTTAGGTTTACAGCCACCGCAGCAATTATGGCCTCAACTAAAGCTGGGCTTTACGTTTACGATATTGAAATGACAGATGCCTCAGACTCAAGCAAAGTCACCACTTTAATCTACGGAACGTTTAAAATCAACGAAGACGTAAGTGTATAATGGCAATTAATATTACGATATCGGTTGGGAAAACTACTAAGGTTGTTACTGTACCGCAGGTTCAGAATAATATAACGATTTCTCGTGTAGCTACCGCCTCTTCTTCTGGAGGAGGGGGGTCTTCTACCTTCGCTGGTCTTACCGACACGCCCAGCTCTTTTGGAAACTCAGGTCAGGTATTGGCAGTAAACGGCGATGGAGACGCCCTTGTTTACGCCAATCAAACCGCAGCGACCTCAATTGCTAATTTAACTGATGTAAATCTTTCGAATCCCGCAGAGGGTGATGTCTTAGTATATAATGCCGATAATGACTTTGTTAAAAGCTCAACGCTTCAAGATTTAAAGACACTCTTAAAGTCGCCTTCGGGAAGCACGATACTTACAGCTGATGGGTCAGGGACAAGCACGGACGAGGGAAGACTTGAACTGACATCTACCACAGCGAGTTTAAAGTCAGGTCGAACAGAGTTAAAGGTTACTGAGACAAGCCCTGGTCAATTGGACTTTGTGGTGTCGGCAGGCGCGTCAGGTAGCGAAACACCGTTCACTGCTGTAGAGATTAATGGTCAGACTACCGCTAATCTAGCGGAAATGAACATTAAGAATGGAACTGCTTTTTACATACATGGATCTAGCGCTGGCGCAAGACTACAATATACAGGTGGCGGAGCAGTCATTACTTTGCCAGCCTCAACGGGTACTTTAGCCACAACGGATGAGATTATTACGGCACAACAAGCATCGGACATTACAACGAACAATGCTAAAGTTAGTTACACGGATGCAAGCGCAGTAGCCGCTAATACGGCAAAGGTTGGTATCACTACTCAGCAAGCATCAGACATTACGACCAATAATACTAAAGTAACAAACGCTACTCATACAGGAGATGTCACGGGCGCCACGGCGCTTACCATAGCTGACAATATAGTTGACGAAGCAAGACTAAAGGTTTCTAACTCCCCCACTAACGGTTATGTATTGTCTGCTCAGTCAGGAAACACAGGGGGGTTAACTTGGGTGGCGCCTGGAACTTCAGCGGCTGACGATTCTATAAGCGAAGCGAAGCTCAATGTTTCTAACGACCCTACCAACGGATATGTGCTTACCGCTCAGTCAGGTAACACGGGGGGGTTAACTTGGGCCGCTCCTGGAACACCTACCATTACTGATGGTTCTATCACTACCGCTAAAATAGCAGATGATGCGGTTACGGAAGATAAATTATCAAACACTCTACTCGCTGAAATAGACGCAAATACTGCGAAGGCAACCTTCCCAGGATTTGGCACCACATCAGGCACTGCCTTGGCTGGCAACACAGCTCTGTTGCAGCTTGGTACATCAAGCACCACAGCCCTGGCAGGAGACACTACTACAATTAGTGACGCGCAAGCTGCTAATATCACGGCGAATACTTCGTCTTTAGTATCCGTTGCCACTACTGCTGGAAATGCAATGCCTAAGGCTGGAGGGACATTTACTGGGGCTATTGATATGGGGAGTAATAATATCACCACTACAGGTAAGGTATTATTCTCTAACGTTTACTCTCTTGAAGGCGATTTACCTTCAGCCTCTACATATCATGGTATGTTTGCTCACGTTCACGGAACTGGAGCAGCTTATTTTGCCCATGGAGGAAATTGGATAAAGCTAGCAAACGACTCAGATGTTCTTGATACAGCCGCAGTATCAGACGGTGCAACAACTCTTGCCACGGGAGATCAGATCCATACTTTTTTAACTACACAAACCGATGCGATTGCAGCGGACACAACTGGTAACGCAGCGACCTCTACAAAGATTGCTAGCATTACAAACTCCAATATAGTTCAGCTTACCGAAACCCAGACGCTGACTAACAAAACATTAACTAGCCCTACCTTAACCACCCCAGCACTGGGTACGCCAGCTTCTGGGGCTTTAACGAACTGCACCTTTCCTACACTTAACCAAAACACCAGCGGTACTGCTGCTAACGTAACGGGTACTGTCGCTATAGGTAACGGGGGAACAGGAGCTACAACAGCAGGGGCTGCTAGAACCGCTTTAGGCTTAGGAACAGCGGCTGTAACAGATTCATCCGCTTACGCTACTTCCGCTCAAGGTACTAAAGCAGACGTTGCAATGCCTCTGGCTGGTGGTGCGTTTAGCGGAGCAGTAACAACCAATTCAACTATTGATGGAAGAGACGTAGCTGCTGACGGCACTAAGTTAGACGGTATTGAATCTGGCGCAACCGCAGATCAGACAGCCGCAGAAATAAGAACTCTAGTAGGAACGGGAAACAATAACCTTGTTCCTGCTCAAGGTACAGCAGGACATTTCTTAAAGCATGACGGTACATTTGGGTTGCCGTCGTACATAGCCAATACAGATACTCAAAACACAACAACCTTATCGTTCGTAGACTCCAGTAGCGACGCGATACTTAGGAACACTACTGGCGGTGCTGGATCTGGAACTCAAGACGTAAAGTTTGTTGCTGGTTCTAACGTAACCCTTACGCCTGACACTGGTTCTAGCCCTCAGACATTAACGATAGCCGCTACTACTGGAGGTATTGCAAATGTTTTAGCGGATACAGGACCTCAATTAGGTGGAGACCTTGACACAAATAGTAAAAATATACTCTTTGCAAAACCATCCAATACAGACTATTCATCTAATGGAGATATCGTAAAGTTTGGAGGTGCTACTGGTATGACTGAGGGGGATCTATATTATTTAAACTCCTCTGGCACTTGGGCTCCCGCTAATGCAACATCAGCCTCAACTTCTGGGGCGTGTCTTTTAGCTATAGCCCTAGGCGCTGCATCGGACACTCATGGAATGCTTTTAAGGGGTTTTTACACTATGAATGACGCCGCAATCGACGGTACAGAAGCCACGGGAGACGAACTATATGTAGGGGAGAATAACGGCCACGTAACTAGCGCTCCTCCATCGAGCGAAAACGATGTGGTTCGCGTCATAGGTTATTGTATCGACGGCACCAATGGGCAGATTTGGTTTAATCCTTCTAATGACTTTATCGTACTAGCAGCCAGTTAATAATTATGCCGAGTATAGCATCACATAACGGAATAGATATGGCAGATATAGCATCAATAAACGGACAAGACGTTCCAAGCGGAGGTACGTCCGCCACTACAGCCCCGACAATTACAGTGACAACAGCCAGCACGAATGTCACAGTAACAGTAGATAATCACAGTACAGAGTATACTAACCCGAACTACTCTGTAATCTCAAAAGTAGGAGGCGTCACTGTAGTGGCGGACGCTGATGTTAATCATACTTTAGACTCAGGTGATGACCATGTGTCAAATACGCTTACGTTTACTGACACTAGCTCTGCTTCTGGGCAAAGAACGGTAGAGGTTAGAGCGCAAGATTTTGGAGAAGCACAAAGCGCAGCAACTACAGCAACTTACACTATTACCTCCTTACTTCCAAGCTCAAGGTACATTCGTATTCGTGCAGTCAATTCCGATGGCTCAAACACTGATAAACGATTATGGATTGCTGAAATGAGGTTTTACGAAGGTCCTAATCAGAGTGGAACAAGTCATCCGACTAACATGGTCAGTGCAACTACAGACACAGACGGAAATAATTACTACACTATATCAGCAGGGTATAGCCAGAGTGGCTACAATCCATACGAGGCGTTTGATGATAGCACCTCGCTGTTTGATAATTGGTGGTCGTTAGGCACTAGCTCTGCAAACAATTGGATTCAGGTGGAATTTGATTCAACGCAATTTTCAACAGCTCCAACAATTAACAGCTTCGAAATCCAATCGTATAATTCAGGAACTTATGCTGATTATATAGCCGTAGAAACCAGCGATGACGGTACGAACTTCACACAGCAGGAAGTTTACGATTTTGATGATTCAACAAGCAATATGCAAAGCTTCCCTTAATGAAATACAATAAGAAACAAATAGACGCAGCAGTGGCGGCGACGTCCCCTATGTGCTTTATTTTACACGTAACAGGAGCGGAATACTGTGATGCAGTCTTCGTGGCAATGCAGTTGTCGAGCGACAGTAATGGCGAATTAAGTCAGCAGAACTTGAATCTAATCACCGAATTAATGCCATAAAATGGACAGCACAGCGGTAGGCATGGTAGTGGAGTTCATCGTCCTTTTGGGCGGAGGAGTAAGCGCAAACTTAAACATAGGGTAATGCATCTAATTAAAACTGTTGTTGATTTTTTTGTTTTAGTATCTTTACCATATGAAGTGCTGCAAGAAGTATAAGAAAGGTGGTAATGTAAGCCTTAAGATGGGCAAGCATAAGTCTCGATCTGGGGGACTTACCGCTGCTGGGGTAAAGAAATACAACAGGGAAACAGGAAGTAATCTGAAGACTGCTGTAACGACACCCCCTTCAAAACTTAAAAAAGGAAGTAAAGCAGCCAAAAGAAGAAAGTCTTTCTGCGCGAGGATGTCTGGCGTAAAAGGCCCTATGAAAAAACCTAACGGCAAGCCAACCAGAAAGGCTCTTGCGTTACGTAAATGGAACTGCTGATATGAACGCTGTAAAGTACAACAAGGGAGGTAAGCTAAAAGTTAGCACGGCTACAAAATCTGTCCCCGCTCCTAGTGGGTTTCACTGGATGGAAGAGAGAGGCAGGTACTTTCTTATGAAGGGTGATTATAAACCTCATCCTGGTGCCGTTAAAGAAGCCAAGTTTAAACTAGCCAGTCATGGCTAAGGTCGTAAAGAAATACAAGAAAGGGGGCTCTGTAAAAGATGCTTGCTATCATAAGGTGAAGTCACGCTACAAGGTGTGGCCTTCTGCGTATGCGTCTGGAGCTGTAGCTAAGTGTAGAAAGGTGGGTGCTAAAAACTGGGGCAATGGCGGTAAGAAAAACTAAAGCAGGTCTTAACTTAAAGCGTTGGTTTAAAGAAGATTGGAAGACTTTATCTGGAGATAAGGATTACTCAAAAGGTGATCGATCATTTAGACCGACCAAGAGAATCTCCAAGGACACCCCAGCAACAGCCTCCGAGTTAACTCCAGCAGATAAAGCTAGGGGAAGAAAAGAAAAGAGAGAGAAGGGTAGAGTAAGCCGCTGGAAGAAAAGCTCTAAATAGCGGATATCAAATAAGTTATATATTTGCACTTAAAGTAAACAAACATGTCAAATCTTATTAGACAAGGTGACGCGAATCTAGTGGCTTTTGGTCAGCTAGGGTGTGAGTTCCAGGGAGGAACCGCCGCATTTACAGTTCCGTCAGGTCAAGTTATTGTAGCGATCACCCTTACAGAGAATTCACAATTTACTACCCTTACTCCAGAAAGTGCTATTTTTTGTGGTACTGGATCCACTGATGTAAATGGAGATGATATGACGGGAGACTCCTTTCCAAAAGGCATGACTATTTACGGCAGGTGGTCAGCACTAACACTTGCTTCAGGTGCGGCAATCTGCTACTTTGGATAATAAAACAAACTTAATTTAATGGAAAACGAAAACACACAACCCGTAGAAGGGATGGAGCAAGAGGCTCCCGTTTCTACACCAGAAGAGTCTACATCATCATTTAGCTTCGTAAGCGATGAAGAGGTAGCTCAAATGAATCAACCGCAAGAACAGCCTACACAGGAAGCTGCTCCAGAGGTTGAACAACAACAAGAAACTTTTTCTGAACCAACGGAAGCGCAACCAGAGGTTCAGCGAGGATATGCACCAGAAGAAGTCGATACCGCTGTGTTCGAATTCCTTAGCGAAAGGCTGGGGAGGAACGTAAGCTCACTTGACGACCTACAGGTGCAACAGCAGGAGCAAAGAGAGATTGACGAACGTATTTCAGTGATTGCGGATTTTGTCGAAAAGACTGGCCGCGATCCACAAGATTGGTTTATCTATCAGTCAATGAACCCATCCGAAATGGATGACATGACTGCTATTCAGGTCCAGATGGCATCTGATTACCCAAACCTATCGCAAGAAGAAATCG
>Ga0209535_1000774_pt1 | contig 22249 bp, 25 predicted proteins | sample LinPmetageLP28_FD_184041 | JGI IMG/M metagenome (GOLD analysis project Ga0209535, IMG submission 184041) | Marine viral communities from the Pacific Ocean - LP-28 (SPAdes) (version 2) | ecosystem: Environmental > Aquatic > Marine > Oceanic | place: Pacific Ocean | collected 2009-08-22
ATCAAATTTTCCCTACGGGGTTTCTATCATGTGCTTCGCACTCTATGTTCTATCATGGCCGCGCCATGGGTATGGTTTAGGTGATGCGATTTAGTACACAAAAAAGCATTGCCTGCATCTTTTTTGCATCACGTTATAGCTGGGCGGCACGAAAGAATATTGCGCGCACAGGCGGATAGCCTAAGATTATTACGCAGACTGTCGGCCAGGCGACACATTGTTGCGCTGCAGAGTAATATAATTACAATATGGGAAAAACACAGTAAAATCAACGGTTTACGCGTGTGAGCTTGACGGGTACGCATGGGCCAGGCCCCCCTTACCAGTTACATGTACATGACTCCGACACAAAATTGGGGATTTCAACTTGTATACCAGTGGCGGCGGGTGCACCGCAGCGGCCCCCTACGATGGTTTTTAGGCAAAATAAAAGCTAGCAAGGGTTTTACGCCTTAAACTAGCTGAATGGATTCCGTAATTTTCTTATTCTTCTGGTTGGTTCTTGTATTTTCTTGGTAGTTTTTTCTTTTTGTTTGGTATTATTGTATATTTCTTTTTCCATGCTTCTTTTGCTACTGGATTTATCACTTGAATTGTTGTAATCTTTTTTATCATTTCTTTCTACCTCCACATAATCAAAGCTATACACTGGAGATTTGTATTTTTTATGTCTACTTATCTTAAATCTAGAGAAATCATAATACTTTTTTTTATTTCTTTTCATATTTTGCTAATCATAAGATGTTCCTGAAAAAGAAAAAAGGGGAAAAAAGAAAAACGTAGGGAAACTATAGGCTTTTTACACCCCCTTGTCAACCCCTAAAAAATACAATTAGCATAACTTTTCTACATATGCCTAGAAAAATAGAAAAATATTCTAATATCTAAAGCATGTACTGGTAACGTTAAGAAAGTCAATAATATTATCTTCACAAATGCAACTAATTATGATACAATATGTATAATTGTAGATTTATCCAGTGTTGAGGATGTTAAAAACGTTGGTTGCTGAGATTAATTTACTGTTCAAAGACCTGATGCTGTACTTATTCCTGCGGGGTTCGCTATAGCCACTCTAAGGCATCATATGGGCGGAGTCTTGACAACGTTGGGTTCCGTCCATCTTTTTTACAACTCTTAGAAAAAGGCTAAGTCCATGTTTACAGCATTCATAATGATTTGTTCTATCTCCTTTGCAGATGGTTGCATGGAACTAGAAGACTCTAGAGGACCATATGAGGCCCGTTCCGTATGTAAAGAGCGTGTAGATGAGATGGTACACAGCATGATACCCGTTATTCCACCAGATTCGGAAATAAAATGGAAATGTCAGCATAATCCCATTGAAAACCCAGGAGTAAATACATAATGGCTGCAACCCCAAAGAATAAAGCTTTGTACTCACGTGTCAAGTCGGAAGCAAAAAAGAAATTCAAGGTGTACCCGTCAGCTTATGCTAACGCATGGCTTGTTAAGACGTACAAGAAGCGTGGCGGAACCTATAAGTAATGGCTAAACCAAAGGGCGGACTGACAAAATGGTTTAAAGAGGACTGGCGGGACGTAAAAACAGGCAAAAAATGCGGTCGTTCTGGTTCTGAAAAGAAAAAACGCCCTTATCCAGCTTGTAGACCCGCTAAAGTTGCCAGCCGCATCACTAAAAAGGAAGCCGCTAAGAAAACTGGGCCATCCAAGGTAAAATGGTCTGTAACTGCCTCCGGCAGGAAGCGCAGTACCACAAAAAGGAAGAAATCTCGTGCCACCGCGTAAGAAAGATGTACCTATACGTAAGACTACCACAGGTAAGGGCGCGAACTACCGCCCAACTAAGTCGGGTGCTGGCATGACTGCTAAGGGTGTGGCTGCGCATAGACGCGCTAATCCTGGTAGTAAACTAAAAACAGCCGTAACAGGCAAAGTTAAAAAAGGCAGTAAAGATGCAAAGCGGCGTAAATCGTTTTGTGCTCGGTCTGCCGGACAGATGAAGAAGTTTCCTAAAGCTGCAAAAGACCCGAATAGTCGTTTGCGTCAAGCAAGGAGAAGGTGGAAGTGCTAAACTTATTAATCGGACCAATCGCAGAAATTGCTGGCACATGGATGTCAGGCAAAGTAGAACAAACAAAAGCTAATGCACAGACTAAGGTAGCTAAAGCGCAAGCTGAAGCTGTAGTCATGCAGAAGAAAGCTACCGGTGAGATTGACTGGGACTTGGAGATGGCTAAAGGCTCATCCAACTCTTGGAAAGACGAATGGCTTACAGTTTTATTTAGTATACCCCTAGTTATGGCCTTCGTGCCTGGAATGGAAGAAATAGTTGCAAATGGATTTCAACAATTGGAGCAAATGCCTGAATGGTACCAGTACAGCTTGGGCGTTATTGTTGCTGCAAGCTTTGGAGTCCGCTCGGCAACAAAGTTCTTTGGAAAAAAATAATGAAATTTATAAGAAAAATAATAGATAGGTTACTTAATTCAATTGTACCCGTTGAATTCGGCGGTGATATGGCAGAGCACAGAAAGCATACGACTAAGTATGAGGATTTGTGTAAGTAATGACTGTAGAAGCCTTTTTGAAATGGAAGATACTTCCTAGATTTATGATGTTAGCCAGCACAGTAATGTCTTGGCGGTGTGCTGAATGGTTCATGGATTTGCCCGACCCTACAGCGTCACAATCTGCTTTCGTAAGCGTAGTAATGGGCGTGATGACGGGTGTCTTTGGAATTTGGATGGGACACGAACATAAGGGAGATACAGTAGGTGAAAGCCGCAGCAACAAGACTAAACGAGGCTAGCGAAGTCACTATTCCTTTACGGAATTTGATTAGTATGATTGCGTTTACTGCGGTTAGCGTCTGGGTTTATTTTGGCCTAACCGAACGTATTTCGTTTCTTGAACACAACCTAGAATTGACTATGCAAGAAGTTGAAGAAAATGACGACTGGATTGATAAGTTTGAGCCACCTAAATCTGTACAAGATACAGTGGGTAGAGTTCACGAACTAGAAATAGAACTGGCCAAACTGAAGCTGCGGATAGATGTTTTGCATGACTAAAAAAAGTCCTTGTGTAGGGATTTGCGTTCTGGATAAAGAACGTATCAGATGCATCGGCTGTGGCCGAACTATGGATGAGATTATTAACTGGGGTAAAACTAAATGAAGTACGATAGAGCACATTACATTGAAAAGCTGATAAAGCACGAAGGCATTGTACTGAACGTATATAAAGATTCCCTAGGAATTGATACTATTGGTATCGGCAGGAACTTGGAAGACCGTGGCATTACTAAGGAAGAGCTAGACGATTTAGATATTCCTAACATGGACCACATATATGAATATGGCATAACTGAGACTGATGCAGTTTATTTAGCCACCAATGATATTGAGATTGTTGAAGAAGAGCTATGCCGAGCCCATAGCTGCATAGAAGACTTAGATGCTGTACGACAGCTAGTCGTAATGGACATGGCCTTTAACATGGGTGTGCCCCGTCTTTGCAAATTTAAGAAGATGTGGGCGGCTATTCATGACGGTGATTACAATACCGCAGCTGTAGAAATGCTGGATTCACGTTGGGCTACACAAGTTGGCACACGTGCGATTAAATTGTCTAAAGCTATGGAAGAGGGCAAATTTTCAAATGATTGACTTTATTGTCGGTAAAGCTAAAGATATAGTATCTGAACGACGTCAAAAGCTTGGTACAGAAAAAAACTCAAAAAAATCTACTAAAGAAAACGAGTATTCTATTGCCCAGTTGCCAGAAGCATATCCAATTATTAATCCCGATACCGGCAGAAAAACCCCCGTCAACTTTCACAAAAGTTTCCTTACAACAGCTAAAAAATATTATGAAGAAAGAGGAATAAAAGTACCCAAACACATTAATCCAGATGACGTACAAGGATATGTAAAACATGTTACATCTGCAAAGAAACGTGGCGGAACAAACCTTCGTAAGCGGAAGCCTACACCATCTATTATGGAATTGCCCACTGTTGGCAAGAGAAATTAATCAGCTGATGCATCCTATAGAAGCTGACATACGGAAGTGGTCGCATGAATTTCTTGAAGTACCTAATGAGAAACTTAATGGACTACCACCGTGCCCCTACGCAAAACAGGCATGGCTAGACAACAAAGTTGTATTTAGTATAAATACAGGGCTTGATGGACTAGCTAAAGAGGTTGCAGATTTTTATGAACACGACTATGATATAGTTGTGTGGGCAAACGAAGTCCTACCAGATGTAGAATATCTAGATGGTTGGTGTGATGGCGCAAACGAAGCCTTATCAATTGCAGGTAAAGATATTCACCTAATGGTGTTTCATCCAGATTACGATGCTGAAAAAGCGGGTTTGGATTTTTTGATTGACGACAATGTAGTAGACCCTGGCCTAGACTACTGCATGGTATTTGTGCAAAGGCTATCTACCCTAGACGACGCAGCATTAAGTCTGGAGAAGTCTGGGTATTATAAACACTTTCCTACGGATGTGTATGAATCACTAGTAATAGAGAGAAGGAAATTACGTGATGAAGGGCAAAACTAAAATGGCAAAGAAGATGATGCGCGGCGGTACAGTTGCTAAAAAGAAAATGGCTGGCGGCGGCATGGCTAAAATGGCCAAAAAGAAAATGATGCGTGGCGGCGTAGCTAAGAAAATGATGCGCGGCGGTATGGCAAAAAAGAAATGAGGAAAAAACTTGTTTACTATTTTGCAATAGCATTACTTAATATTGGTAAGCCTTTTACCTGTATCGGTAACTGGTTCTGGAAAAAACATAGAGATGTGCTAGATTGGACTAAGTAATGCCACCACGTAATCACAAAGATTGGACTAAAGAACCTAAAGTTGAATATATTAATTCACTAATCTACTCCGACCAGTCTTTATATGAGCAGGAAGTAGAAAATATATTCTCCAAAGTGTGGGTTCCATGCTTTCATAAAAGCGAACTTCCTAACGCCGGCAACTTCAGAACTGGTCAAATAGCAGGGCAGAATATCCTTGCTTATAATACCGGAACGGAAATTAGAGCTTATCGTAACTACACCGTAATGGAACCTTCTGGTACCTTTGCAGCTCCTGTAGTTACATCTGAGCCTAGGTTATATTGCGAGGTAAAGCATGGTGGTATGGTTTGGATTACTTTAGACCCCAATCCCACCATGTCAGTGGAGGAATGGACCTGCGGTGCTTTTGATTGTATTGCTGACGCGATTGATACGGAAGAAATGGAAGTCTTTCACTACCACAAAGCCGTAATAGATACTAACTACAAGCTGTGGCACGATACCAACAGCGAGTTTTACCATGACTTCATGCATTACTTCAATCGTGTGTCAGGATTTAACGATGAGTATTTCGCTAGAAAGAATATTCCTTTCGATAATGGTCACGTTAACGTCAGTAGCTTTACTGTTAACTATGAAGAGTATGACGGATTTGAAGATAGGGGTGAGCTATCTTTTCCCAATCTGCCACCAAACCAGTGGTACATGGTGGACTTATTCCCCGGTTATAACTTTAACCTACGGGGTAGTGCCTATCGTAGTGACAGCGTAACACCACTAGGGCCAAACAAAGTACTGATTGAGTTCCGTGGATACGGCTTAATGAAAGACACCCCAGAAGAAAGACATACACGTATTAAGCATCATAACTCTATCTGGGGACCGTTCGGTAGGAACTTACACGAAGATTTGATTGGCGTGGCTGGCCAAGGTACAACAATGCGTGAAGGTACAGAACCTCGTAACATCCTACACGGAAGACACGAGAATGGTACAATACACGATGAAGTAGGTATGCGTCACTATTACGCTGAGTGGAGCAAGTGGATGGGCGTAGAAGCAAGTAGCCCATGTCAATTGGCGGCGTAGTAATGTTCTGTGTCGCTGTTGCGAACTCTTCGGGGGTGAGCATAGTTGTACATGATACCCATAAATGGCTATCCCTTTGTCACGTAGCTGTAACTGAACACGGATTTGATAATCCTGATGCAAATTGCTTTTGCGTTAAAATGGATAAAGAAAAAAAGTGATTGTATTTGTATTGTACGTGTACTTGGGTGCCAATGTAATAGACCAAACACAAAAGTTTGTAGACATGGATAGATGCCTATACTTTGCTGAAAGGTTGTCCAGACAACAGGCGGTTCCAGCGGGTGGTGGTAAAAGAAAAAAAATAACTGCAGTATGTAGACCACAACCCAAGTAGGAACCCCTAGCCATGATTGCCGAAACTCTAGCAGGAATAGCATTGGTAAAAAGTGCTGTGGACGGCATTAAATCTGCAATCGGCACTGCTAATGATATAAGTGATATTGCTGGTCATATAGATAACCTATTTGCTGGCGAAAAACAAGTACAACAAGAACGTGCTAAAAAAGCTGGTGTAGGTATATCAGACCAGTTTGGCGTAAACAATGTAGCACGTGATGTTATTGATGCCAAGATTGCCGCAGAAAAGCTCCAAGAAGTAGCCACTATGGTAGACATGAGATTTGGCCATGGCACATGGAAAGGCATCTTAGCTGAGAGGCAGAAGCGAATACAAGAAGCTAGAGAAGCAGCGGCTAAAGCCAGACGAGAAGCTCAACGAGCACACGATGAAATGATGGAAAATGTAAGGACGACTGCTTTAGTCAGTGCCGTAATGGGCGCCGCCATAGGTCTTTTATTTTTAGCAATTGCTATTTTACCTAAATAATTCAACAGAGGGCAACGGATGACCAAGCGTAATTACAGAGCTGAGTATGATAAATACCATGCAAAGCCAAAGCAAAAGAAACGACGGGCATCTCGTAATGCGGCTAGAGCCATTATGGCTAAAAAGGGCAAGGTTACTAAGGGTGACGGTAAAGACGTACACCATAGTACTGGCAACCCCATGAATAACAAAAGACTAGCTGTTAAATCTCGTAGCGCAAACCGTTCTTTTGCGCGAACTAAATCAGGAAAAAAGGTGAACCCCCGTGCCTAAACAACTTACAGAATTGCAAAATAACTTCTTAGATGCCCTATTTGGCGAAGCTAAAGGTAGTTATGCTAAAGCTATGCGTTTAGCTGGGTACTCGACAAGTACTAATCCTTATGCTATAATACAAGCATTACGTACAGAAATTATAGAACGTGCTGAATTAGAGATGGCAGCTAACGCGCCGAAAGCCGTTTTATCAATGGTCGGTGTCATTGATGACCCGTCAGCCGTAGGTAATAGAGAAAAACTAGCCGCTTCTCAACAAGTGTTGGATAGAGTTGGTCTTTCTAAAGTAGAAAAACTAAACGTTTCTTCAGATAAACCAATTGGGGTATTTATTTTACCAGCAAAAGATGATGACACTAGCTCAGAAATTGAATCCAACTGAACGATACGAAAGAACTAATGGCCCCAGAGTACCGTGGGGGTACAAGAGGTCAGAACATGACCGCCAGCTCCTAGAGCCCGTTAATGAGCAATTAGAGGCGCTGGAGCAGGGTCTAGACTACTTGAAGGCATCATCCTACCCAGAAGTAGCAAGATGGCTTACAGAGTACACAGGGCGCTCTATAACCCCTATGGGTCTGTGGAAACGTGTAAAGACAGACAAATCAGACAGACGGAAGTATGCTGAACAAAAACGCCGTACCGCCAAGGCCCAAAACGAAGGCAACATCAACACCTCAAACTAAAGAGGAAAAAGAACAGGCTCGCCTAGCTAAACAAAAACGTTCTGCACGTATGCAACTTAATATGGCGCAGAAGAAGATACAGAAGCTTGAGCGCCTTGAGAACCCAGAACCCGAAATGCAAGTTATGGGTACTTCTGGGTTTGAGCAGTCTAACGAAGAACCCGAAGATAAAATCCTGTTTGAACCAAATCCCGGCCCTCAAACGGATTTTCTTGCGGCACCTGAGCGCGAAGTCTTATATGGCGGCGCAGCCGGAGGCGGCAAGTCTTACGCTTTAATTATAGACCCGTTGCGCTATTGCAACAACAAGAACTTCAATGCGCTAATTCTACGTAGAACAAATGATGAATTGCGTGAATTGATACATAAAAGTCAAGAGATGTACCCGAATGCTTATCCGGGTGCGAAGTGGATGGAAAAGAAAAGCCAATGGGTTTTTCCATCCGGTGCCAGAATATGGATGACCTATCTAGAACAGGACAAAGACGTTCTACGTTACCAAGGTCAGGCGTTTACATATATTGGTATAGATGAATTAACACAGTATGCTACACCTTATGCTTGGGATTATCTACGCTCGCGTCTTAGAACAGCAGACCCTTCGCTCCCAGTCTTTATGCGAGCGACAACAAACCCTGGCGGACCTGGGCATATTTGGGTTAAGAAAATGTTCATCGACCCGTCCACCCCTGGAAGACCCTTTTGGGCGACGGATATCACCACCGGTGAAACCCTCACCTACCCAAGTCGGCATTCTAAAGCGGGTCAGCCTCTTTTCAACAGGCGTTTTGTGCCAGCTAAATTGTTGGATAACCCATATCTGTACGAAGCAGGTGATTATGAAGCCATGCTGCTCTCACTGCCAGAAGTACAGCGTAAACAATTATTAGAAGGGTCTTGGGACATTGCTGAAGGCGCGGCGTTTTCGGAATTTGATAGGCGGGTACACGTTATTGACCCATTTGAAATACCGAACTCATGGCGAAAGTTCAGGGCTTGCGATTATGGTTACGCTTCTGCTTCTGGCGTTCTTTGGTTTACTGTAGACCCAACTAACGAAACTTTAATTGTTTATAGGGAACTATACGTAAGTAAGGTACCAGCTAAAGAACTGGCGCATATGGTTCTAGAAGCTGAGGATGGAGAATCAATACATTACGGCGTACTTGATTCATCACTTTGGCATAAGCGCGGAGACACAGGACCATCCCTTGCAGAACAAATGATTGTCGAAGGGTGTAGGTGGCGCCCATCTGATAGAAGCAGGGGTAGCCGTGTAGCGGGTAAGAACGAACTACACCGGCGCCTACAGGTTGACGATGAAAGTGGCAGAGCTGGCATTGAGATAATGAGCAATTGCACTAATCTGATTGCGCAGCTTCCTACACTTCCAATGGATAAGACTAACCCAGAAGATGTCAACACTAAAGTAGAAGACCACTTATATGATGCGTTACGATACGGTATTATGACGCGCCCCAAATCACGTTCCGTTTTTGATTTCTCTGGTGGACCACCAAATCAACGATGGCAACCCGCTGATGCAACCTTTGGATATTAATTATGGCTGATGAAGAACATATTGAAGCACTAGTATTTGAACCCGTTTCTGGTTCAGAAGCACTAGCAGGATATATTTCAAATAAATTTGAAAGCGTAGAGTCCAGCAGGTTGGAAGAAGAAGAGCGTTGGTTGAACGCCTATCGCCAATACCGTGGATTGTATGGCACAGAAACACAGTTTACGTCTACTGAAAAATCCAAAGTATTTATCAAGATTACAAAAACTAAAGTTCTAGCGGCGTATGGTCAAATCATTGATGTATTGTTCGCCGGTCAAAGGTTCCCTTTAGGGGTTGAATCTACACTGGTGCCAGAAGGCGTTGAAGAAGCGGTACACTTTGACCCCAAAGATGATACTAACGCTATGGATGAACTTCAAAGCAAGTATGGTTTTCCGGGCGATGGTGCAGAACTTCCACCTGGTGCTACGAGCCAGATGCTAGATGACCTAAACTTAGGCGTATTTTCTGACGAACTGGGCGAGCTAGGTGATAAGCTACGTGTAGGTCCGGGCAAAACCGCTACATCTCAAACCTACCGCCCTGCAGAAACTGCAGCCAAACGCATGGAAAAGAAAATGCTTGACCAGCTAGAAGAGTCAAGTGCTTCTAAGCATCTGCGTCATACCGCGTTTGAGATGGCTTTGTTTGGTACAGGCGTACTAAAAGGACCGTTTGCTTACGATAAAGAATATCCTAACTGGGATGAAGAAGGTAACTATTCTCCCATTATTAAAACCGTACCCAAGGTAGAAAATGTTTCTTTATGGAACTTGTACCCTGATTCAGATGCAAAAAATATGGATGAGTGCGAATTTGTTATTCAACGCCACCGTCTAAGCTTTTCTGAATTACGTAATCTTAAAAAACGTCCATACTTCCGGCATGATGCTATTGATTCTGCAGTTAGCATGGGAACTAACTATGTACGTAAATGGTGGGAAGCAGACCTTGAAGATTATCGCAATACATATGATGTAGAACGATTTGAGATATTTGAGTATTGGGGTAACATTGACAAAGACCAAGCTGAAGAAGCCGGCCTTGAAATACCTAGCGAACTTGATGACTTGGATACGCTACAAGTAAACTGCTGGGTTTGTCACAATCAAGTGTTGCGTCTTGTTATCAATCCATTCACACCGAAGCGTATTCCTTACTTTGCCGCACCATACGAACTAAACCCTTACTCATTCTTTGGTGTTGGCCTAGCTGAAAACATGACTGACACACAGGCACTGATGAACGGCTTTATGCGTATGGCTGTTGATAACGCTGTTCTGTCGGGCAACCTAATCTTTGAGATTGACGAAACCAACCTTGTTCCGGGCCAAGACCTAGAACTGTATCCGGGTAAGGTATTCCGCCGCCAAGGTGGAGCACCGGGGCAGTCGCTGTTTGGAACAAAGTATCCTAACGTATCACAAGAAAATATGATGATGTTTGATAAGGCCAGACAGCTTGCTGACGATGCTACAGGCATTCCATCGTACTCGCATGGTCAGACAGGTGTCCAAGGAACTGGACGAACTGCGGCAGGTATCTCCATGCTTATGGGTGCTGCCCAAATCAGTATTAAGGGCGTTGTTAAAAACATTGATGATTACTTGCTACAGCCTTTGGGCGAGGCATTCTACGCATTTAACATGCAGTTTAATTTTGACCCCGCTGTTCGCGGTGATTTAGAAGTTAAAGCCCGTGGTACAGAAAGTCTTATGAAGAACGAAGTTCGCAGCCAACGTCTGCTTCAGCTTCTTCAGATTGCTGGCAATCCTAACCTAGCATCGTTTGTAAAGTTCCCTGTTGTATTGCGGGAGCTGGCACAAGCTATGGACTTGGATGCTGAAAAGATTATTAACGATGAACGCGAAGCATTCCGTCAAGCAGAAATCATTAGAGCCGCTGGCGGTATGGCTGGCCCAGAAGAACAGGCCGCTGGTATTAATCCAATGGATATGTCTGGCGGAGGCGGTGGTAACATCGGTGTAGGCGGAGCAGCAGTTCCGGGAGAACAGGGCTTCAGTGCCGCACCGGAACAAGCACCACAGCCAGAAGGTGGGCAAGCAATGGGCGCACAACTAGCTAGCATAATGGGCGGACTTAAATGACCCCAGAAATAGCTAAGAAACTTCTACCTCTCGTTAATGTTAAGCGCAATCTTGATGCATTAGAAATGTATATGGAGTCCCGTATCACTGATATGCACCGCAATATGGAACAAGGTGATGATATGAAAGCCATGTATCAGGCACAAGGTGCTATACAAGAATTACGCAGGTTACGTACCCTGCGTGATGAAGTCATATCTAAGGCGGCAGCATAATGGCTAAAACTATAAAGAAAGTCAAAGACACCCTTGAAGAGGGATTGACTATAAATGTACCTGAAAGTTATTACAAAAAGCCCTTTGTCAAAAGAATGCTTGACCCGTCAAGTCCGACTATAGAGGTAGATGGGGAAGAAGCTTCTGTCCGAACAATGAGTATGGATGGAAAATTATTTCCTACAATTGTTAAACAAGAATTATCTGATGGTTCATTTGGTTTAGTTGAGTTAGAACCACAACAAGCTTATGACAGAGCCATTGCTACAGGCAATTTTATACAGTTTGATAGCGATGAACAAGCTGACAGAAGTTCTAAACTACTCAGCAAAGAAGCAAGCACACTTCGCAAGGAATATAAAAATAACCAAAATTTTATAGCGCAGGGTGGTAAAGGTCTTGGGGACATAGAATTTCGTGCAGATATGGAGCCTTATTCAGGAGATGATGCATTAAATAGGTTGGCATTAGAGCTATTCCGCAGAGGGGAAATTGAATTAAAGGGCATTACACAGGACCAAGGTGAACGACCTGGTGGAGGTGTCATAGGAGGATACGCAGGAAGAAACTTCTCTCGCCTAAATAATTCTTTGAAAAGACCTTTACGAGACCAGAATCCTCTGACTAAAGAAAAGATTATGTCAAGCCCTAGTCTCGCCACATACATTGCAGGAGTATCAGAAGACTCTGATACGACATTTGATAGACCTCGCGGAGAGTCAGAATTAGCTGCTATGCATGAACTAAGACACGGTGCTCTACGGTATTTGTTTAATAACACAGATTTAAAAAAACAAAAATATTTTGATAATTATGACATAGATGTTGAAGAAGACATTATGGATATGACTGATAATAAAACAATTAAAGACCGTAGTATACCTATAAAAATGAATGAAGTTTCTAAATTAAATCCTAAATATATAGGCGGAAGAGACAGATTTGATACGATTACTAAATATGCAACACAGGCACTTGAAGATTTTAATGTGCCGAAACGCACTGAACAGAAAAAGCCAGGCATGTTACAAAGTTTATTTGGCATGGAACAAGGGGGAATAATGATGGCACAACAAGGCAAAATGCCGCTACCGATGGAGGAAGCAACATCTGCACCTCAAGGTGGTGGACCAAAGGCAGCTAACCCTGCGGCACAACCAGCAGGTTTGGGAGCACCTACAGGAGCACCTGCACCAGCCGGTTCATCCGACCCACGAGATGAAGCAATTAAAGAAGTGGCGCAAAAAATGCAAAGTCGTTCTGCCCCCGCACCCATTCCAGCAGAAGTTCCTCAAATGGCTCCTCCTGTACCCCCAACTGGATTAGCCGCCCCTATGGAAGAAGTGCCTATGATGGCAAAAGGTGGAATGACAGATGACAGCGGAATGTCAGTAATGATTGGACTAGGTGCCCCTCCTGCCGATTATGAAAAAGCCGCTGAAGGCAACCCACCGCCAGGCGCCACTAAAGAAGAAGTAGCTGACGACCAGCTTGTGCTTCTCAGTGAGGGCGAACTTGTAGTTCCCGCCAATGTTGTCCGTTACCATGGTCTAGGTGCATATGAAGGTATGCGCCGTGATGCTCTTATGGGTCTTCAGGATATGGAAACCAACGGACAGATTGAGTACGTTAGTGGCGGTGCTGAAAAAGCTGATAAAGTTGATGATGATGGCGGTATTATTAAAGCTAACCGAGGTACATACTTAGGAAACCCAGGCACATATACACAAAACCCAGTAGTTCCACAAGCCGCATCCTCTCAATACGTACAAGTGCCCGGAACCCAAGGTATGAATCCCGCGTTAAACACTATAACCGGATTGGCTAAACCAGTACTTAATGCACTTCAACCTCTATCTTTACCCGGAATGCCTACACTGGGTCAACCATATCAACCAGTAACTACGGCTAGCAGTGTATACGCTCCCAATGTAGGTTCATACGCTGGTGATGGCACGGATGATGCCGCAGATGACAGCACTGACGACAGCACAGATGATGGAACAGGCACTGATGAGACTGAAGAAGAAAGACGTCGTCGGCTTGCAGCCCAGAATGCGGGAGATGGCGGAGATAACCCAGAAGAATACACGGGAGCTACTACTGTATTTGGTGGTACATCCCAAGATGGCATGATTAGAGGTGGCAAACAATACCAAATTGCGTACGAATCTAGCTCTAAACAAAAAGTACCGGGTATGGTTGGCGCTTTAATGAACATTGGTAATCTTGACCAAGTTAGGTTAACTGACCCAACTACAGGGCAAAGCGTTAGCATGTCTAAAGCAAAATATGATTCAATGAAAGAAAATAGAACAGACGCAGCCAATATCAATTTTATTGATACTTTAATGCAAAACCAAGCCGGCATTGACTATAACAGAACGAGAGCTGGTGCCATTGCACCATTTAAAACAGGGCTTGCAGTAGCGGGTGAAGCATTAGGATTTGGTAATGCACCTGGAACTAGCGTGGCCGAACAGAATGAATATGCTAGAAGTCTGGCTGGCAGTCTAGGTATCGAGTACAATGGGCAGTCCTTTGCTGAAGTAATGGCAACCCCAGAATTTAATGCGCCTAGAGAAGGTGGACCAGCTCCTGTATTTAGAGAAGATTCACAGGGTAACTTGGTTCCTGACACAAGATTTAGTACACCGCAAGGACTAGCCGCACCACAAGTTGGTGTAAGCACCTCCCCAACACTAGAAGGCGTAAGCCAAACAGGTAATTACGCAGCTACGCCAACCTCCATAACGGACCCAGTAACTGGGCTAGTGTCAGCAGCACCATCAGCATTGGCAGGAAGACAGAGTGTTCCAGGTATAGCTAATATAGCTGGAACAGTTATGACCGTTATTGACCCTGTAACTGGTGCAGTTAGTTCCCAACCAATGCCGCAGATGAGCACTATGAATACGGCAGCTATGACACCTGCACAACGTAGTACCGCTAGCGAAATTATTGATAGGCAGATGCAGGCAGCTGGACTTACTTCTGCACCTAGCGAACAAGTTGGTGTAAGCACCTCCCCAACACTAGAAGGCGTAAGCCAAACAGGCGATTACAGAAGTCAAGAAGTAGGTAGAAGCACATCTCCTACGCTTGAAGGTGTAAGCCAGACGGGTAACTATGGAATTGAAGAAGGCGACTTTGACACCCCCGATAACCAAGGCGCCAGTATGGACGATGATGCCCCATCCTCAAGCCGTGATATGAGCACAAAAGAAGGACGTAAAGCTGCTGCTGATGATGAAGCACGAGACCAAACAGGTAATCCTAATGCTACAGCCGTGACAGATAGCGCGGGTAATGCAGTTAGAAGCGGTAGTAATAATAGCGTTGTAACTAATACTCCGCCTTCTAGTAATGACAGCGGCAGCGATGATGGCTGTTTTGCTAAAGGAACATTAATCAGTATGGCAGATGGTACTACTAAATCAGTTGAGGATGTGGACATTAGTGATGAAGTAAAACTTGGCGGATTTGTATTTGCTACAGGTAAGTTCCTAATTAATAATCTTTATGAATATAAAGGTATCCAAGTGTCTGGTAGCCACATGGTTTTTGAAGATGGTAAGTGGCTTCGTGTTGAAGACAGCGAACTGTCCAAACTAATAACTAAAGATGACACAATTGTATATGTATTTGGTTCAGAAAACAGACGTATTGTAATTGATGATGTGGTATTTACGGATTACTTTGAAGTCACTGAGCAAGAGAAACTAAAACAAATTGGCAATTCTTACTTTACAAATTGGAAAAAAGATGCTAAAATTACTTCTAAATCTAATTTAGAAGTGAGAAACACAGCTAATGCTAACGCCACGACCTTGGCAGCTTGACTTAGATTATCCCATATTAATCAATTGGTGGAAGCAATGGGAATTTGGCGTTGTACCTAGAGAATGCCTGCCCCCCGAAGGTATTATTGTAGAGCATGACACTGTTCCCATTTGTGCTACTGGTCTATACGTAGGCGAAGGTACAAAATATGGTTTTATGGAATGGGTGGTTGTTGATAAGTTAGCACAACCAAAAGCCACGCACAAAGCTATAACTCTTTGCATTAATAGTATTATTGACTTAGCTAAACAAAAACAACTTAAACTTCTGTATACTGTAACTGGGGATAAGAGCTTACATAAACGGTACACAAAGTATCATAATATGCATTTGCTTGAGAATAATACTAAAACGTTCCTTTTAAATTTGACAGATGCTCCCATAGATTTAGAAGCTTTTTCTGAATATTAGATTGTGTAACAGCACCACATTAACTTGCTGTAGACTGGCTACCCATCACCCCATTCGGCTACTGGTGGCCCCGACAAGGAGAAGACTATGGCTCGTATGGCTGTACAAGAAAAGGCTACAGCAGTAGCTGCCCCTACACGATATAATAGGGATAACTCAGAAGAGATTTCAGAATTAGAAGCATTACAAAACGAACGTAACGCTATTATTGAAGAACAACAGGATGCTGAAGAAACTGAAGCTATGCAACCTGAAGAAAAAACATTTAAGAAACGGTATGGTGACTTGCGCCGCCATGCCCAAGAAAAAGAAAAAGATATGCGCAACCAGATACGCCAGCTTGAAGAACAGTTATCGTCAGCCACAAAGGAAGGCATAAAGCTTCCTAAATCAGATGAAGAAATTTCTGAGTGGTCAAAGCAGTATCCTGATGTTGCTAAAATTGTAGAAACAATTGCTACTAAGAAAGCACAGGAACTAGATTCTTCAATTGAAAAACGTTTACAGAATATAGCTGAACGTGAAATTGAATCTAACCGCCAACGAGCTGAGGTAGAGTTACTTCAATTGCATCCTGATTTTGATGAAATCAGAAATAGCGAAGATTTTCATTCGTGGGTAAGCGAACAGCCTGCATGGATACAGAAAGCACTGTATGAAAATGAAAATGATGCTAAATCAGCAGCCCGCGCTATTGACCTGTATAAAATTGACAGTGACATAGTAACTAAAAAGGCTAAAAAACCAAATAACAAAGATGCAGCAAAGTCTGTGTCTAGTAAAAATTCTATACCAAAACCACAGTCGGATGAAGCATCAGCATCTATAAAAGAATCTGATGTAGATAAAATGTCCGCACAAGAATACGAAAAACACGCAGAAGCAATTACTGCTGCTATTCGTAGTGGAAACTTTATTTATGATTTATCTGGCTCTGCTAGATAAATAATGAATTGGCAAAAGCGGGTGCTTTTGTCATATGTAGAATAGGCAGGGTAGCTCCTTGCCGACGCTGCAAAATAGCAAACTACAAACATCTTAAAGATTACCTGAGTAACATGGCCTACTACGTACACTGGTTGCAACCTTTGTACATTGTACACCCTACGTTATACAGCCTCTGCAAAGAATTGTACTGTTTGCATCTGTAAAATCCAAAACATAGGAGATGGATTATGGCTTTTCCAAGAGCTCCGGGCTATAACAACTTACCGAATGGTAATTTTAGTCCTGTAATTTACTCCAAACAGGTGCAGCTTGCATTCCGCAAGGCCGCTGTTTGTGACGCGATTACTAATAATGACTACTTTGGAGAAATCGCAAACTTTGGTGATTCAGTTAAAATCATTAAAGAGCCTGAGATTACTGTCAAAGCATACGAGCGTGGTACGACCATTACCCCGCAAGACCTAGACGATGAAGATTTCACACTGACCGTTGACAAAGCAAACTACTTTGCTTTTAAAGTTGACGACATTGAGGAAGCACATTCGCACGTTAACTTTGAATCACTTTCAAGCAACCGTGCTGCATACCGTCTAGCTGACCAGTTTGACCAAGATGTTCTTGGCTACTTGACTGGTTTCAAACAGGCTGCAATTAACGGCAACGCTAATGTAGTCAACAACATTGTTAACGGAACTGTTGCTGTTGCCACTGCTGGCACAGATGAACTTCTTACTTCAATGAAGTTGACAGCCGCTGACTTTAATGGTGGTAACGCTGCTAACTGTGTGGGCTTGAAGCCTCGCGCATCTGAAGCTGTACCAACAGGTGCTGGTGTTGCTAACCCACTGACAGTGATTGCACGTATGGGTCGTCAACTTGACCTCCAAAACGTAGAATCACAAGGTCGTTGGCTAGTAGTTGACCCAGTGTTCGTTGAGCTACTGAAAGATGAAGACTCACGTTTGTTTGATTCAGACTTCGGTGGTTCTGGTCTTCAGAACGGCTTGATTTTGAATAACCTGCATGGATTCCAAGTTCATGTTTCTAACAACCTGCCTTCTATTGGTACAGGTCCATCTACTACAGGTGGAACTAATGCTAATAACTTTGGCATGATTGTTGCTGGTCATTCTTCATCAGTTGCTACTGCTGACCAAATCAATAAGACGGAAACATATCGTGACCCTGACAGCTTTGCTGACATTGTCCGTGGTATGCATCTGTATGGCCGCAAGATTCTTCGTCCTGAAGGTCTTGTTAACGCCAAATACTGCTTGCTGTAGGGGGGATTGAATTATGGCACTAGGTGATAATACACTCCAAGCGGCACGTGGCAACTCGCAACGTGGTCGTAATCCATACATGGTTGAGATGGAACTAGACTTTGCTACCGCATTGTCTGACAAAGGTTCTGCTCTTGCAGCAGCTGATGTCATTCCTTGCATCTCTGTCAAAAAAGGCTTCATGGTTATGAATGCTGGCATTGAAGTTGTTACTGCTACTTCAGCAGGAACTTCTACTGTGGACTTGGGTACAGGCGTAGATGTTGATTGTTTTGTTGATGGTTTCAACAGTGCATCAGGCACAGCAGCAGGTACTGTAGCACAAAATGCTGCAGCTTATCAGCCGCTAATGTGTGTTGCAGACGATACCATTGACCTTGTTCTAGCTACTCAGTCTGGCACAGCTTTGACTACGGGTCTTTTCCGTATCTGGGCAGTGCTGATGGATTGCACAGAAGAAGGCGATTTGACTGCGCAAGAAGTAAAGCGTGACTTTGCTTAAATAACATAGTATTGGGGCAGGGCAACTTGCCCCTTTACTTTTATTTTTTAATTAAGGATGTGCAATGGCATACGACTATTTGGGATTAACTAATGAAGTTATTGCTCGTATGAACGAGGTATCTCTGACTGCGGCTAACTTTATCTCTGCACGGGGATTCCAAATTCAATGTCAAAATGCAGTTAATGATGCTATTAATTACATCAACCAACGAGAATTTGGTTGGTCTTTTACACATCAAACCCAAACTGAAACATTAGTTCCGGGTACTACTAGATATACTGCACCAGCTTCCACACAATCCATAGATTACGATTCCTTTAGAATTAGTAAAGATTCTAACCTAGCTTCTGCTGGAGTTACACTTAGGATTATTGATTACAAAGAGTATACACAACGATACATTGTTCAAGAAAATGATGTCGTTTCTACAACTTTAAATGGCGGTATAAATAATACCGTTACTACAATTACTGTAGTTAGCACAGCGGGTTTTGACGCCGCAGGGTCAATACAGATTGCTAATGAAACAATCACGTATACTGGTACCACTACCACAACCTTTACTGGTTGTACACGGGGTACAGCAGGAACAACTGCTGCCGCACATAATACCGGCGTTAATGTAGCACAGTTTACAACTGGGGGTATACCCAGTCTTGTATTTAGAACACCTGATAACAACTTCGGTTTGTATCCGTACCCTAATAAAGGTTATGAATTAGTGTATGAGTACTTTGATAGGCCCACTATTTTAGTGGCGGCAACTGATGTTCCAACTATTCCAGAACAATTTAGACAAGTTATTGTAGATGGTGCCACAGCGTACTCATATCAGTACCGAGGTGAAGCACAACAGTACGGCCTTAACTTTGCTCGTTTTGAAGAAGGCATTAAACAAATGCAAACCCTATTACTCAATAGGGCAGACTATATCCGTTCTACTTATATACCGGCTGTTCAACGGTATGGAAATATTGCGGGATATTAAGGTAAAAAACTATGTCAGATGAAACTGGCCTCAATCCGTTTGTATTTGCTTGTCAGGGGGGTCTAGTACTTGACCAATCTACTTTCGCTATGCAGCCCGGAATGGCGTTAGAATTAGAAAACTTTGAACCTGCCACTACTGGCGGATATCGTCGTATATCTGGCTATACAAAATGGAATCCTAATATAGTTCCACAAGACCAAAGTGCCAGCGAACAAATATTAATGTCTGCACATTTTGATGGTAACGTTATTGCAGCGAGGGGGCGTAAAGTTTGGAAAGCTACTAATGGTAGCACAACGTTAAGCCTAGCATTGAATAACTCAGTCACGACTGTAACAGTAACATCCACTACAAACTTTAGTACCCAAGGAACACTATTAGTTGGTTCTGAAGAGATTACCTACACTGGTAAAACTAGCACAACTTTTACAGGATGTTCGCGCGGAGCTAATAGCACTTCTGCAGCAGCACACCTTAATAACGCAGTTATTACCCAAACTTGGACAGAGCTAGATTCAGGAAGAACAGGTGCAGGTAGATACTCTTTTTTTAGATACAATCTTGCAGGTGTAGATTATATTATATGGGCTGACGGTGCTAATGCGGCATCTAGATATAAAACTGCCAGCAACACAATATTAGACATTACAGCATCGGGTGCACCCGCAGACCCTAAATTTGTTACCGGCTATAAAAACCATATGTTCTTTGCTGGTATGTCTGCAACACCACAATCTTTAGTATTCAGTGCACCATTTAATGAAAATGATTTTCAAACGGGTCAAGGTGCAGGTATAATAAATGTAGATAGTCCTATTACAGGATTATTTCCATTTCGTGATTCTTTAGTTATTTTCTGCGAAGAACGAATATTTAAGTTAGTAGGTAACACTCTATCTGACTTTCAATTACAACCAATTACACGTGAAATAGGATGTCTTAACGGTTCTACTATTCAAGAATTTGCAGGAGACATTGTATTTCTAGGGCCGGATGGACTGCGTACGGTTGCTGGTACAGCCAAAATTGGTGACGTAGAACTTGGTACAATTAGCCGCGCAGTTCAAGAACGTTTTGAACGTTTATCAGACGTGGATGAATTTACAAGTACAGTTATTGCAGATAAAACACAATATAGAATATTTTTTACTAATTCTGAAACACCCAGAGCTGTAACAACCGGCATTATATGTGTAAAAAAGAGCGAGGCGTATGAGTTTGCTGATTTAAAAGGCATACGTCCCAGTTGTACAGATAATGTTGTATCTAATGGGGAAAGCATTATTGTACACGGCGACTTTGACGGGTACATATATAGACAAGAACAAGGGAATGACTTTGACGGTAATAACGTAACTGGAAAGTATCGTTCCCCAGATTTAACAATGGGTGACGCAGGTTTACGTAAATCCTTTCAACGTGTCATTCTTAACTACGCACCCGAAGCGGCTGTTAATGCAGACTTATTCGTGCGTTATGACTATGAAGCACCCAACGTAGCTCGTCCAGCCGCATATCCATTTGACAGTGCCAGTGTAGTAGCCGTGTATGGAAGTTCTGTATATGGCACTGCAACATACGGTGGACAGTCTAACCCGTTAGTAAGACAGCCTATTGAAGGTAGTGGATTTGCTGTAGCACTGCGCGTTAACGATAGAGGTACATCAGCACCCTACGCCCTAAAAGGGTTTCAGTTAGAATTTACAGCCGATGCAAGGAGATAAATAATGGCAGGCTATACCAGACAATCCAGTTATGCTGATGGTGACATCATTGATGCTGCGGACAGTAACAACGAATTTAACCAAGTTCTAGCTGCATTTGTAAATACATCAGGTCACAAGCATGACGGTACAGCCGCTGAAGGTCCAGTTATTGGTTTAATTGGAGACCCAGGCGTTGCTACACCACTTAACAAAGTTGTTGTTGACGATACAAATAACCGTGTTGGGGTGTTTGTAGATGCAGGTGGTGCAGGTTCTACAGTAGAACAACTTCGTTTTCAAGATGGCGTAATATTACCTGTAACAAATAACGACATTGACTTAGGCTCTAGTTCTAATAAATTTAAAGACTTAAATATAGCTGGTGCTGCTAACATTGCTGGCACTATGACCCTATCAGGTAACGTAATTGTATCTGGTACTCTCGGTGCTGACCTAATACCTGATGGTGATAACACTCGTGACATTGGTAGTTCCTCTGCAGAATGGAAAGACTTATACATAGATGGTGTCGCATACTTAGACGCAATCAACTTTAATGGTACAGCTATTTCAGCTACTGCAGCAGAGTTAAACATCATGGATGGTGTAACATCTACCACTGCAGAACTTAACATACTAGATGGCGTTACGTCAACAACAGCAGAACTGAATATCTTAGACGGTGTAACTTCTACTGCTGTTGAGTTAAACATCCTTGATGGTGTTACAGCTACAACAGCAGAACTTAATCTAACAGACGGTGGTTCTACTGTAGGTACAACAGCCGTAGCTGGTGGTGATGGTCTTCTAACTAACGATAATGGCACCATGCGCCAGACATCTGTGGATACTTTTGATACGTATTTTGCACAGAGCACTAAAACACTAACAAATAAAACCTTGACAAGTGCTGTGCTAAACGGTACAATAAGTGGAACATCAATTAAAGATGAAGACAATATGGCATCTGATAGTGCCACTCATCTTGCTACC
>Ga0209535_1000776_pt1 | contig 22220 bp, 25 predicted proteins | sample LinPmetageLP28_FD_184041 | JGI IMG/M metagenome (GOLD analysis project Ga0209535, IMG submission 184041) | Marine viral communities from the Pacific Ocean - LP-28 (SPAdes) (version 2) | ecosystem: Environmental > Aquatic > Marine > Oceanic | place: Pacific Ocean | collected 2009-08-22
AAGCTGCAAGAGAGGTAGACGTTCCTATTCGTTGGGGCGCGGCATGGCACATATCAAACATAGCTCAGTTTGAAGGCACTATGGAAGATGCCATGAACGAGTATGTTGATACAAGAAGGACTCAAGGACGTAGGCCATTTATTGACGGGCCACATTTTGAGCTAATGGTTTAAACCTAAGTCTAGTACAAATTGAACAAATGTGTATAATACGCTTAACAGGAGATCGCTGATGCCGTTACAAAAGCTGCAATTTCGCCCCGGTATCAACCGCGAAACTACGTCTTACAGCAATGAAGGCGGTTGGTTTGACATGGATAAAGTGCGATTTCGCTTTGGATACCCTGAAAAAATTGGAGGTTGGGTTCAACAGTCCTCTAACTCTTTTCTTGGTACGGCTCGTGCATTGCACCCTTGGGTGGCGTTAGATGGAACTAATTATCTTGGAGTAGGCACTAACCTTAAATACTTTATAAACGAGGGAACTCAGTATTACGATATAACTCCTATTCGCCTTACAACAAGTGCTGGTGATGTGGTGTTTGGCACAGGCGCTGACACGCTGGATGGGGCAGTGCTGGTTGCTGATGAGTCAATTACCTTAACTAGCTCTTCAGGGTTTCCTGCCTCTGGTTTAATTAAGATTGGAAGCGAAGAAATAACTTACGCTGCTGTTTCATCTAATACACTAACTGGTTGCACTAGAGGACAAAACGGGACTACGGCTGCGGCACACGCAGATGATGCTGCTGTTACTTGTGCGACAATCACCGTAACCGATTCCAACCACGGCGCACTAAATGGAGACTTTGTGACCTTTTCAGGTGCAGCTTCATTAGGTGGCGTAATAACAGCAGCAGTTTTAAATCAAGAATACGAGATAACTAACATTGTAAGTGACGATGTTTATCAGATCGAAGCTAGAACTGTCGCTACTATTCCCTCAATAACAACTACAGATGGTTTAAATCCAACCTTTGTGTTTGCCAATACATCAGATAGTGGCAATGGTGGAGGTTCAATCGTTGGTGCGTACCAAATCAACACTGGTCTTGACACAACCATTTCAGGAAACGGTTGGGGCGCAGGATCATGGGGTCGTGGCACTTGGAACTCTGGTGCCGACTTAACAGCCTCTGGACAAACTTTACGCATTTGGTCCCATGATAATTTTGGAGAGGACCTCGTTATTAATGTGCGGGATGGAGGACTGTTTTATTGGGATAAAAGCAACGCAAGTGGCGTTAATGGTAGGGCTGTTTCTCTTTCATCACTAGCAGGAGCGAACAAAGTTCCAACTATAGCAAAGCAAGTTATGGTATCTGATAAAGACAGACACGTTATAGCATTTGGCTGTGACCCTGAAACAGCCGAAGGAACGCAAGACCCCTTGTTAATTCGCTTCTCTGACCAAGAAAACATTGTTGAGTGGCAGTCACTTGTGACTAATACCGCTGGTGATTTACGCATAGGTTCAGGTTCCAAAATTATAACCGCTATAGAAACACGTCAGCAAATATTGGTGTACACAGATGTTTCTTTGCACGCCATGCAGTTCTTAGGACCGCCATTTACTTTTGGTATTAATTCTATTTCTGAAGGCATAACAATAGCAGGACCTTTAGCTGCAATAGCGGTAGAAGATAACGTATTCTGGATGGGCGCAGAGGAGTTTTACGTCTACGGTGGTAGCGTTCAAAGACTGCCTTGCTCTGTTAGAGATTATGTATTTACAAACATTAACACAGACCAGCTAGAGAAAGTTACTGCTGGCGTAAACTCTGCATTTGCCGAAGTAACTTGGTTTTATCCTTCTGCCTCTAGTGCAGAAAACGATAGCTATGTGACATACAACTACCAACAGAAGATATGGTATTATGGCACACTTGGTCGAACTGTGTGGCTAGATCGTGGTGTAAACGCAGACCCAATTGCGGCTGGTACAGATCATTACCTGTATTTACATGAAATTGGATTTGACGATGGAAGTACAACTCCTGTCACAGCTATTTCTGCCTTTATAGAAAGCAGTCAGATGGACTTAGGAGAAGGCGAACAATTTGCGTTTATGCGCCGTTTAATCCCAGACATGACCTTTAGAGACTCAACAGCAGACGCCCCAAGTGCTACTATGACTCTTAAAGTCAGGAACTTCCCCGGAGGAAACTATCTTGACTCTGATGCAAGTTCAGTTGCAAAGACAGCAAGCGTTCCAGTAGAACAATTTACCGAACAGGTATTTGTTCGGCTTAGAGGTCGGTCTTTCGCCTTTAGAATAGATAGTTCAAACACGGGAGTTGCATGGCGATTAGGTTCTCCAAGGGTTGACATCAGACCTGATGGGAGGCGTTAATGTCAAGAAACTTAGTTCTACCGTTCTTTCCTATACCTCCAGAGGAGTACAATCAGGAATACATGGCAGAAATAATGCGTTCATTTACTGTGTATTTGACTCAAATACAAAACCCCGGAGAGGGTCGCAACACGAATTTAACCCTTACAAACTTGCAAACAGACGATCAGGGATTAGAGCCGGGGGCTTTATTTAACTACAGAGATGCTAGTGGGATGATGGGGTTTGTAAAAATTGCTGTTGCTGATATAGCTAACCTAAGAGGCAATACAGCAACGGGCGGAGTAGGAGCAGCAACGGTGACAATATCATGACCGATACAGTTATTACATTAGAAGATGGATCAAAATGGCATCCATCTAGCAGCAAGGATACTGTTTCTTGCGCAAACTGTGAAAATGAGGTAGACACGCCAGCAGAGATTGCGTCTTACCCAGACGGTAAATGCCCAGATTGCGGTGAAAACTGGACTGGATCAGAGTCAAGAAGTACAAATATTCAGGTTACAGCGCCTGCGCAACTTTCTGGCGCAACGCTCTAGCATTTTAAAAGGACATTTGTTAACTTAAACTAAGTGGTCATGAGGTAACGCGATGCAGAACATGGAAAGATACGGAAGAAACGGTGACACAATGATGGGTCATCTTACTCCGGGCGAAACAGTTGTTCCTCAAGAGGTGCTTCAACAGAACCCTCAAGTAGCCCGTGGCCTTGGTCGTGCGTTTCAAGATGTTGGTGCTGATCCAACTCGTTACGTTGTTGGCTCTGGTACTAACAACATGAATCCCATGACAGGACAGCCTGAATTTTTCTTAGATAAAATCCTTCCTTTTTTAACAAAAGCCGCTGCAAATCCGATGGTTCAAGGCGCTGTTGGAAATGCTATTTTACGCAAAGTACAAGGTAAAGACGTTGGACTTCGTGATCTTTTGCTTGGCGGTCTTGGCGGTGCTACCATTGGTAATTTTACTGGTAGAGGCACTGGTCTTGGAGACTTTGGCAAAATGTTGGGCTTTGATGTTGATTCTGCTCAAAACGTAGCTTCAGCGGTTTCTAATGTTGGTAGCGAATCACCAGTTTCTATGTTTCCAACTGATAAGGGTGGAGCAGTAGTTGATCAATCAGTCAAAGAACTTTTAGGACAAGGAACTGCTCCAAAAATAGCGCGTGCAGAGGGTCTTTTAGGTTTGGGGGAGATGTTTAATACTGATACATCTTCAACTATTGGAAGAATTTTAAACACACCAGCAGGAGAGGCTATAGCTACTGGACTTACTCTTCAATTAGCTGATTCATTATTTAGTAAAGACGCAGACCCTGATCCAGATGGAAACATAGAAAGATTTAACAGAGGTTCTGGACAAGCTCCAGTAACCTTTGCAGAGCGCCCGTTGCGTGATGAAGAATTTTACACTGACGATCTAAACCAAGACCTAGAGGTTTTATTAGCAAATAAAGGTGGTCCAGCGTACTTCCCTCGCAGAAATGGCGGAATAATGCCAAGTGAAGGCTCTGGTACAGAAGATGACGTACCAGCCATGCTAACCGCTGGTGAGTTTGTAATGACTCGTGACGCCGTTAAGGGCGCAGGCGGTGGTAATTTAAACAAAGGTATTAATAAAATGTATGGCATGATGGATAGCCTAGAGAGGACAGCGTAATGTCAGATGTGACCAGTACAGTAATCAATCAAAGGCCAGCCTATATTCAAGGTTATGACGAGGCTTTACTACAACGTATCTTTGGCGCTGACGATGGAACTGGACAGTTTACAGGAGGTCTTATTGATGATCCTGAACTTTTCCAGCAACTAGATTACACTCAAGGTGCAGACACAACTGGATTACAAGCTGCTGTTGCAGGCGGTCTTGACACAGATCAAGAGCGCCAAGACTTTATGGATCGCTACGCTCCTTACTTCACGGATGCAGAAGGCAAGCCACGTTTCCTACCAGAAGCTGGCAAAGCAATGGGTAAAGGCGAAGATACAATCTCTACTGCTTTGTCTGATTATATTCCAGATGCAAAAGGTTATTTAGACAAGGGCGTGGGTTCAGTAGATGCAAAAGGCATTTTTGACACTGAGCTAAGTGGAGCTAAAACAAGAGCAGATCAAGGAACAGATGCTTTTGACACACAGTCAAGAGCCGAATCTTTGTTGGGAGATGCCCGTAGCGCAGTTAAAGGCGGTCTTGGTCAATTCGATGCTCAAGATTCTTTTGATCGCAGAACACAACGCGCTGAAGCACTTACTGATCAAGGTCTAGGTAAGTTCGATCCATCATCTGTTGATGAGTTTATGAACCCATACCAAGAAAAAGTTATGGACGCAGCCTTAGCTAAAATTGATCGTGAAGGCTCAAAGATGCGTCAGGCTGGTGCCGCTAAGGCAATCGGTGCAGGAGCGTTCGGTGGCTCTCGTTCAGGCGTTCAGGCCGCAGAAACAGAAAGAGCCATTGCAGAGCAAAAGCAAAACACCATAGCTGGATTAATGTCTCAAGGTTACGACAAGGCTCTGAAAAGCGCTGCATCCGCTGATGAAGCTGCTCGTAAGCGTGCTTTGCAGGGTTCTAGTCTTGCTGGTCAACTTGGCGTTCGTGGCTCTGCTGCTGAACAAAAATCTTTTGAAGACGCTGCAAAGCGTGGCATAGGTGCGGGTCAGCAACTTGGCGCTCTTGGTTCCACACAGCTTGGCACAGAAGCAAAGACATTTGCAGATGCCGAAACTCGTATGCTTAAATCTGCTGAGATATACCGCAATATGGGCCTATCAAGCGCTGAAGCTCAAGCTCGTGCGCAAGAAGACGCTTTCAAGCGCAACTTAGAAACTGGTCGTTTAACTGGTGGCCTTGGTCAAACTGTAGGTCAGTTAGGTGGAGCGCAAGCAAATATTGGTCAGGGGTATGGTCAGTTGGCGGGTACGTCTTCTAACATTGGCGCTAACTACGCTGGTATTGCTCCTGCTGACTTGAACTTCATGTACGGACTTGGCGGCAAAGAACGTGCTTACGATCAACAGCGTCAGGACTTCAATCGTGCAAATGTCAACCTTAATACAACAACTGCACTCGCTCCTTACAGTTATGGTCAAAACTTCTTAACAGGATCGCCATCTGCATCTATGTACGGAAGCTTTACCCAAGCGCCAAGCAGCGCACCTAATCCTTTCCTTCAAGGTGTTGGAGCTTACGCTACATACCAAGGTATGAATCAATAAGGAGCTATCATGGCTGAAGAATCATTATTTCAGAGACAGTTCAATTACATGGCAGACTTAAAAAATAATCCTGCGATGGAAGGGATTATGAGCGCGTTTGGTAGCGCACCAGAAGCTGTAAGCGCAATAGCTGATATGAAAGACAGAACTGTACCTGCAAATATAGGTGACGCACTTATTCAGCAAGGAATAAATATTATTCCTAATATTGCAATAGGCGCTGAAAAAACTGCCGATGCCCTTAAAAATCTTCTTGAGTCTGATTCTTCGCTTGTAAGAGGATTAAAGGATGGAACAATTTTAGAGCAAGACCTACTAGACAGTGGTTATGACTTTAGGGGATTAGACTTAGTTGATATTTTAGGTCCAAATTTTGGGGACTCTTCTATTCAAAATCTTACTCTTCCAGATGGAACACCTGCATTTGACAAGGTTGGACCCGGACAATCAAATATATTTGACCCAACAGGAGAAGGATTATTTAAAGACCAAAACGAAGAAATTCAGTACCTACTAGACAATGCTGATGAAGCTGCAAATTTTGGTTATCTTGATGTTACACAATTTGATGTAGAACAAGAAGAAAAACGTGAGGCTGCTGCTAAAAAATTCAGATTGCAAGAAGAAGAACTTGTAAATTCTCAAGGTGGCTTAGGGTCTATGACTGTTGCAGAATCTGACAAAATTAAAAAAGAATCTATTGAGTTGACTCAAAAAGATGCAGAAGCAGGTTTTATGGCAGCAATGGACGATTTCTTTGAAGGCGCTCGTGGCACAGGTCCCGAAATGCCCAAGAAGAGAACTATAGAACAATATAAGGAAGCATTTTCTGAAGCTACTGGAATTGATGTAAGTGGCAAAGTAGATAAAAAAGCATTTTTAATGTCTATAGGTCTTGGTCTTTTACAAAACAAAGCTGGGAAAAATTTTGATATAAGCAAAATAGCTGAAGAAACTGGAAGGGTTATAGAAGAAGCGTTACCTGCATTGGAAAAAGCCAAGGAAAGTGCGCGTCAAGGCGCTCTTGCTGGCGGTAAATTCGCATTGCAAACTGAGTCTGCTGACAAAGCAGTTCGTGCGGCTGCTGAAGAAAAAATGTTAAATAGAGACAGATATTGGGTTTTCAAAAAAGGCACAGCAGATAAGCCATTTGAAGGATTTGACGTAGGCCAGTTTGAAAGTTTAAATAAATACGAACTTGATAAACTTATGAAAGACCCAAAGTTTCAAGAACAGTTTGATTTTATTTCTTACGAAGACCGTTTTGAAATATTAAAAGCTAAAGTTGAAGCTGAAAATATTGATTATGGTGATCAGTGGAGCAATGATTTAAAACAAGTGTCTTTAATTGGTGGATTAGCAACCGACCTACCTCCCGCCTTGCAAGTTGCGGCTGTTGCTGAAGATTCAAACTTTAAAGGAAAATCTACAAGTAAATATAAACTTCAGGAAGGTGAAGAAGGCGTAAAAAGGCGTTTAGTAGATTTTCAAAAAGAAATTATTAAAAACGAAGAAGTGTTATCAGAACTTATTAAAAACATACAAGAAGGCATTAGCATACCTGAACAATTTATTGGAAAAGTAAAACAAATAGGAATAAGTTTTGGTCTTGATTTAGATACATCAAGTACAGCAGCGGCACAAAAGGAGTTAGCAAATGTCGCAATTGATAATGTTTTAGCAATTTTAAAAGAGTCTGGAAGAACTATATCTGAAGGCGAACGCAAAAGAGCCGAGCAACGTGTGGGTGAGGTTAAAATGAGTTTGTATGGTTCAGACCCTAAATTAGTTTTAAAACAAGTAGAATATGTATATAATATGGTTGTTGGTAATGCTCAAAAAAAATTAGACACTGCTGTTTCTGGATTTGAAGAAAATTTTGGATTTGAAATCATTCCTTCAAACCCATCTAATTCTAAACAATCACCTATAACAAAAACAGAACTTAATGAATTTAATACAATGTATGGAACTGACTTCACTATGGAAACTTTTCCAAAGGATTAATTAAAAATGACGCCTCAAGAACAGCTAAGACTTTTAAGAGCTTCAAAAGACGAAAATATTGCAGCGTCTAAAAAGTTACAAATTATGAGAGCTATAAAAACAGGTGAGGGTGATATAGACTCTATTCTTGGCACCCCTAATGAAGAAACAAATCCTCTTGGAATGAGAAGTGCAAAATCATTTGAAGAATTATTAAATTCTTCAACAAATAGAGACAAGGGTTTTGATTACGAAACTGGTGCTGGAAGTGGACTTCGAGCAAAGTTGTCATTTATGGAAACTGCTGAAGAAAAAGAAAAATTGCTTCGCAGGCTTGTTGGCGAAGATGGTTTTACAAAAGACTCAGAAGGTTTATTGGCTTTAACTGAAATTGGTCAGTTAAGTCAAGGTATGAAACCTATTGGGAAAAACCTTGTTATTGAAGATGAGGGACTTAGTTTTGGTGACGTAGCTGATCTTGCTGGATTAGTTCCTGAAACAGCAGGCGCGGTTATTGGTGGTATTCTTGGCGCTCCGGGTTTGTTCACAGGGGCCGTTGGTGCCTCTGCTGGTGCCGCCGCAGGTCAATCCGCTGAAGAATACATAGAAAACTTGTTAGGTTTACAAACTCAATCTGGCATAGAAGTAGCAGCAGACGTGGCAAAAGAAGCTGCTTTAGCTGGTACTTTTGATTTTGCTGGAAATCTAATATTTAAAGCAGGAAAAGCTGCATTTGGGTTGGCTGGTAGAGGCGTTAAAGCAAGCACAGCGGCTGGTCAAGCAACAGAGTCACAACAGGCCGCAGGATTACGCGCTCTTAGAATTTTAGATGCGGGTGGTCTTCCCGGTGCAGAAGCTGCTGGATTAGGCCCTGTTGCCTCTAGGCTGTCTGCAACCTCAAGAAATATATCAGGAAGTGAAGATCAAGCTATAAAAAACATTTTCTTTGCTAGATCGCAAAAAGACAAACTTTTAGAAGATGCTGGAGTGGGTAGCATAGATGAAGTTGCAGATGTAATAAAAAATTCTACTCCTGACAAAGCAAATAGATTAAACAAATCTCTTTTAGACGCACAGGAGTTGTCTGCTAAGGCTTTAGATGACGCACTTGGTGTTTTAAGTAAAGCGGTAGATGAAGGCGTTGATGTTGGAGATGATCTTTTAACTCAATTAGTTGGTGGTTATGATAACTTTGTAAAAGAAGCGAACGTATGGTATCAAGGCGTTGACGATACACTTTCAAAAATTAAAAAACCTATTACTATAGGTAAAGGTACAAGCCGTAGAACCATTACTCAAGAAGGCGGCGAATTACCAATTTTTGATATATCTCACTTAAAAACTCAATATGACGATGTAATAAGCATTGATTACGATGGAGTTGCAGAGCTTGCACCCGAAGCTTTCAGCGCTTTTGGAAATGTTTTAAAGAAATTAAATGCTAATACTGCGGATGGCTCTAAAGCAGGATTTACATCTTATAGGGGTCTTCGTTCATTTCGTAAAAACATCAACGATGCTTTGTATGATAGAAGTATGGGTATAGGAAACACAACAGAAAGAAAGTTATTAGCAGAGATGAGAGATTCTGTTGATGAAATGATGCAAGGCGCTCTTCCAGTAACCCTTAAAGGCTTAACTGACACTGAAGGTAAAATAATTAAACAAGCTCTTAAAAAACATAAAATTGCTCAAGCGAATTATGCTAAAGAGATAAAAGTTCAAGAAAAATTAGAAAAATTAAGTATTTTAAGAAATGTTGGTGAGGCTGGCAAAGATGTTAAGCTTGTAGCGGGACAGAACTTTAATGCTATAATTTCTAGACCAGATCGCATTAAGGCTGTTTTAGAAGCTGTAAAAAGAAATTCAAAACTTGCTGGAGTAGAAGACGGTTCAGAAGGAGTTCGCAGGTCATTAGCTAGGCAATATTTAGACGATGCCTTAACTAACGCAAACAAAGATTCTTTAGACCCTACTTCTTTTAATGGAGTCAAATTTTATGACTCAATTAAAAAAATAAACAAATCAGGTGTGGGCAAAGAGTTGTTTGGTGAGGATTGGAATCAAGTTCAATCTTTAGCTAAAGCTGTATCTTACAATGGCATTAAAAAAATTGACGAATCAATTATGCAAAAAGTTATTCAACAGAATCCCGGTGATGATGTTGTTATAACTTTAAAAAATGTTTTAGATGCTCAAATTGATTTGCAAAAATCTCAATCTTCTAAAGTTTTAAACGATTTAGCTAATGGCAAATTAGATGCAGAAGACGCAGCAATATCTATATTAAATCCAAATTTAGGAAATTCTCAAATAAAATCAATTCTTGAATTTTTTGAAAGTGACCCAGTTGCTAAAAAAACGATACAAGATGCAATACTTAGAAATGTGTTAGGTGCTGTTGATGACAAGATATTTATTAGTGAAGCTTCTGCATTTTCTCTTAGAAACGCTATAGATGCTTACAAGCCCGGAGTTTTAAAAACAGTTTTAGGAAAAGAAAAAATGGAAGGTCTTGAGCAACTTGCTGATGATCTAGTATTTCTTAAAGACACAGGGAGCAGAGGTGCTGGTGCATTGGCTGCTGAAGCGATTCGTACAGGTTTAATTACTTCTCCAATGAAAAATGCAACAAAAGTTGGGAGGTTTAAACTTTTAGATCGCCTTATCAACAGCCCAGATACTATGAGAAAATCTTTAGAACTTCGTACTGGAGCAAAAACACCTCAACAAGTTTCTGATGCTATTGCTATGCAATTTAATGAAGCAGCCGCACGATCAACTGGATCACAAATTCCAATGACCGAAAATGTAGCACAAATTGGACAGCGTATAGGTTCTGGATTGGGAACTATAAATCGTGCTAAATCTGCTGTGAGACAGGGTGGAATAAGAGCGATTCTTGCAGATCAAGAAGCTCGTGGAACACGCCCACCTATGATTGATATTCCTACAGTTAATCAGCCGATAGCTACTGATGTTCAAGTTAGAAAAAAAGTTAACCCAAGAATTTCACAACAACAAATAGATTTACGAGAACGCGCAAAGTCTAATCCGTATGTTGCATCTACATTATTAGGCGGTCTTGGAAGTGCGGGTCTGCTCTAGTCCTCTAAAACAGAAGACAGGCCACCGATACCAACTGCGGCTGGCGCTTGATAAACTTGGTTGCCCTTGACACGAGATTCAATGTTTTCGTATGTTTCGTTAATCATACGAGAAAGCTGACGCCCTATAGAACGGTCTTCGTGCGTTGCTATAAAAACTAACTTATCGTATGCTTCAATCGAAACACCTACGGATTTGTATTTTCCGGGGTTTGGCATGGTGAGGTTCCTTCCCATAAATGACTTTCCCTACTGTATATAATCCCAAACTGCGTGGGTCAAGGCCCAAGTATGGAAATAAAAAGGTTGTTGTTCAAGGCATTAAGTTCGATTCCAAGTGGGAAAGCCAGAGGTATCTATACCTCAAGTCGCTTGAGCGTGCTGGAACAATCAAAGACCTTGAGCTACAGGTTAGGTTCAACTTAGAAGTTAATGGTCAGAAGATATGCGCCTATGTTGCTGACTTCTGTTACAACAGAGAAGACAAGGATGGCGTGTGGCATTATATTGTTGACGATGCCAAGGGTGTTGAGACGCCTGAGTTTAAGCTGAAGAAGAAGTTGATGAAGGCTTGTCTGGGGATTGATATTCTGTTGTCGAAGAAGGGGGGCTAGGCCCCCCCAATAATTATTTACATTTGGCGATGTGCGCCTTTAGTTTCTTGGCAATACTGTCAAAGTATTTGCCCCCTGCTAAAATCGTAGGCTCATCATCCCAATGACCCTCACGATAGTCAATTTGAGCGCGGTTATCCACATCACTGTGGAAGATGCCCATAATATCAACATCAACCTGAGTTGATGGCTTGATATTCCCAGACAAGAAGTCATCTAGGAAAGCAACGTACTGATCTTGTAGAGCCTGCGGCTCTATATTGTCAGCACACTCAATGAAGTGTGAAACTTCACTGGAGGTGTAGTCAGGCTTTCCGCGAAAGCTGACCCCGAATGGAATGGTATTAGGCATGGCGTACTCCTTTCAGAGTATTAGAGAAATAGAAGGAAACCTTCGTCTGTGTTAATACCACTATATCCCATACCAAGTGGGAAGTCAACACCTAAAATAAAAAAAATTATCTAAATAAAAAAATATTTTTTAAAAAACCCACTTGACAGTCACCCACACTGTATGGTTATAGTTGGGACTCTAGTAACAAGCGGAAAGGAAACGACATGGAAAGTCGTGATATATTTGAAGTTAGAAAAGTTCTAAAAGCATCTATGGCTGATCTCAAGGATCAGTTAAAAGAAGTAGAAGATAAACTGTCATCTACATATCTACCAAAAGCCAAGGAGTTACTTGGTTATAATGGTGAAGACTTTGGCACCGTAAACATCTCTCATGGTAACGACATAATAAAAGCAGTTGTCTCCAAGAAAGTAACATGGGACCAAGAGCTTCTTCGTGAGGCTTTGTCTAAACTGTCTGAGGAGGACGCAAGGCATTACGGCAAGCTTACCTTTGCTGTTGAGGAACGTAAGTTCACAGCCGCACCTCCTGCAATAAAGCGGATGTTAGAAGATTGCCGCACCACAGAAATTGGTAGCTTCAAAGTAGAACTGGAGACATAAAATGGCACTACAAATTATAACAGCCGATCAGCGTATGGCTGAGAAAAAAGGCCACAAGATCGTGGTATGTGGTGCAAGCGGTGTGGGTAAAACCACACTCGCTCGTACTCTTAATGCACCTACAACTTTGTTTATGGACTTAGAAGCAGGTGATGCAGCTATCGAAGGGCATCCTATTGATGTCGTTCGTCCTCGTACATGGGCAGAGTGTCGTGATCTTGCCTGCTTCTTGGGGGGAGCAAACCCATCTCTGGCTGAAGATCAGCCTTACAGCGAATCGCACTACAACTATGTAGCGCAGATTTATGGGGATGGCGCAGAGCTTTGGCAAAAGTACGACACTCTGTTCGTGGACTCAATTACTGTAGCAGGGCGTTTGTGCTTTCAGTGGTGCTTACAGCAGCCAGAAGTGCGCTCTGAGCGTTCTGGCAAGCTAGACACTCGCGCTGCTTATGGATTGCATGGTCGTGAGATGATGTCATGGCTAACGCACATTCAGCACATTCGTTCTAAGAACGTGATCTTCGTGGGTATTCTTGACGAAATCACTGACGAGTACGGACGCAAGCAATACAGCTTGCAAATCGAAGGCAGCAAGACAGGGCGCGAATTGCCCGGTATTGTTGATGAAGTAATTACTATGGCAATACTAACAGGTGATCACGGCCAATATCGTGCATTTGTGTGTCAGCCTCTAAACGAGTGGGGCTATCCAGCAAAAGATCGCTCTGGTAGGCTTGACACAATCGAAGAGCCACATCTTGGAAAGTTAATGGAAAAGATGGAAAGTGGTTCAAACAAAACAGATGAAGAATTAATCTTTGTCGATCCAACAACTCAAAATTCTAGCGAAGGAGAAGTATAATGCTTAATTTTAACAACGTCCCACAGGACGAAAATGCACCAAGTCAAGAATTCTCTATCATACCAAATGGTACTGTTGTTCGTGCTGTTGTTCTTGTCCAGCAGGGAGACATAGAAATCCCTGAGTTTGGTCAAGGCCAATGGTTTAAGAGGTCAGCGTCAACAGCGGCTAAGTGGATGAACCTAGAGTTCACTATCATTGGTGGTCAATATGATCGCCGTAAGTTTTGGCACAGCGTCTTTGTCGATGGTGATAAGATGGGGCCAAGCGGTATGCCACAAGCTAAAGAGATTGGTCTTCGTACATTGAAGTCCGTTGTCGAAAGCGGAAGGGGTATTAGTCCTGCGGATATGTCTCCACAAGCACAACAAAACCGAAACATCTCAGGTATGATGGACTTGAATGGCATGGAGATTTGTGCAAAAGTTGGCGTCAAGAAAGGTACAAACGGCTACAAGGATAGCAATCAGCTAATGGTAGCGTTAACGCCTGACAATAAAGATTATTTGCCTCAAGGCAGTGTTCCTATGCAACAAACTACAATACCCGCACAGGCATCTGCACCACAAGCTCCTGCACAACCTAGCGGTGCAGTTCCTTCTTGGGCGCAAAAGTAATCTAGCGGCAGGGCCATTCCGCGCCTGCTAGAACTCGCACAGGGGGGGCGAGGCCGCTAACCCCCCAACTATTCTAGCAAATAGGTGTAATTATGTTATTAAGACCTTATCAAGAGGTTGCTGTCTCTGATGCTTGTACGGCGTTAGATAAGCACAAAAATACTCTCATTGTCGCTCCAACGGGCGCTGGCAAAACAATCATGCTTTCTGCCCTTGTTGGCGAACGTCACAAGAAGGGCAAAAGAATTTTAATTGTTCAGCATCGTGACGAACTTGTTAATCAAAACAAAGAAAAGTTTGAACGGATAAACCCTTACATCACGACAAGCATTGTTAACGGGACAGTTAAGCATTGGGACGGTGATGCCGTGTTCTCAATGATTCAAACAATGTCACGCGACAGGAACCTACGGAATCGCCCTAAGTTCGACATGGTTGTGATTGACGAGGGCCACCATGCAGCGGCTCCTACTTACACAAAAGTAATTGATGCAGTGCGTGAGGATAACGATAAAGCTGAGATCGTAGGTTTTACAGCAACGCCCAATCGTGGCGATGGTAAAGGCTTACGCTCTGTATTCAACAACTGCGCACATCAGATTGAATTAGCCACACTGATTCGTGAAGGCTTTCTAGTACGCCCTAAAAGCTACGTCATTGATCTTGGGGTGGGTGAACAACTAGACCAAGTTACAAAGCGCGGCAAAGAATACGATATGGAAGAAGTGGCGGCTATCATGGATCGCCAAGTCATTAATGATCGTATTGTCTCTGAGTGGAGAGAGAAGGCAATGGATCGCAAGACTGTTGTGTTCTGCTCAACTGTAGCACACGCGGAACACGTTTGTGCCGCATTTGTTGTGGCAGGCGTAAGAGCCGATTATGTAACAGGTGAGACAGACAAAATAGAACGTGCAGATATGCTTAACAATCTTGAGTTTGGTGATCTGCAAGTTATCGTCAACGTGGCAGTCCTGACAGAAGGCTTCGATGCTCCACCCGTATCTTGCATCATTCTAACGCGCCCATGTTCTCAAAAGGGTACAATGGTGCAAATGATTGGTCGCGGTCTGCGCATACTTGATCCTGAGATATACCCAGACATTATAAAGACTGACTGCGTTGTCATGGACTTCGGCACATCAATAATCACTCATGGCGGTTTAGATGATTCAGCGAACCTAGATGGGTCAGATAGGTCTGTAGGCGGAGAAGCGCCCACTAAGATATGTCCAGAGTGTGAAAGCGAAGTGGCATCGAACACACGCATCTGTCCAATCTGTGAGCATGAGTTTGAGCGTAAGGTAAAAGACGCATTAGAAAACTTTGAAATGACCGAATACGATCTCATGCAAATGTCTCCATTTATGTGGATTGATCCGTTTGGTCAGGGAACAGCTATGATGGCTACAGGCTTCAGTGGCTTCGCTCTGGTAGGCAGTGTTGGAAAATACTGGATAGCTATTGTAAAGGCCCAACACGGGCGTCCTAGAATAGTCTCCATTGGCGAGAAGGTGCAGGCAATGGCGGCTGGAGATGATTTCTTGCGTGAGGTCGAAGACAGCAATGCGGCGAACAAGTCAAAGCGCTGGTTAAACGAAGCGGCAACAGATAAGCAAAAAGATTTATTGCGTAGATATAACGTAGAAATTAACGCGATGGATTTCTCTTGGACGAAGTATAAAGCGGCTTGTTGCTTAGGGTACTATTTTAATAGTGAAAAAATTGATAAGGTAATTTCAGGGCAATGGAAGAAACTAAAGGGAGAAGATCATGAATAGAGGTGAAATATTAGATACGGCAAAGCAGTATGTAATCAAAGATCGCCATAACGAACACGGCGATTTAGAAGAAAATTTCGATAAGATAGCTGATTTGTGGAATTGCTATTTAGAAGGTTCTTACATCAGCGTTACAGATGTTGGGGTAATGATGGCACTTCTAAAAATTGCTCGTGTCAGATCGAACCCCAAAAACATTGATAATTTTGTGGATGGTGCTGGTTATCTTGCGTGTAGTGGAGAGCTTTCGAGCAAGTAATTTTATTTTAACGAGGAGACAGTACATTGAGCGAAGTTGATACGGCACCAATGCCCATGAAAGAATTGGCGTTTATACTTGGAAAGTTTGGTTGGGACACAAAGTTCTCTGATCTTACAGAAGAACAAGTGCAAACACTTATATTTGGAATACAGGAATCTAAACGTCTAGCAGCGGAGATTGACATTGGAACACTCGAAGACACCTACTTTAAGTCAACAGGCACTTGGCCCTCTACTTCAATCCCGTTCTAGGGTTGATCCGGTAGCAGACAGTATCAAGGAAGCTGTAGATAAAGCTATCGTTTCTAACGAGACAAAAAGGGAGCGCAGAAAATACATCGGCGCTTCAAGCATCGGTGATGAGTGTCAGAGAAAAATACAGTATCGTTACCTGAACTACGCTATAGACCCTGACAAAGCATTTACGGCACGCACGTTGCGTATCTTTCAGTTTGGGCATGAGATTGAAGACTACGCCGCTAAGTGGCTCAGGGACGCTGGTTTTGATCTGCGCACAGAAGATAAGGGCGGTGAACAGTTTGGATTCTCAATAGCTGATGGCGAGATCAAAGGACACATAGATGGTGTTGTTTGTGATGGTCCTGTCGCTATGGATTATCCTAGCCTATGGGAGTGCAAGTCAGCTAACGACAATAAGTTTAAAGGCTTTGTTCGCCACGGCGTTGCAAAAGCTAACCCAGTATATGCAACTCAGATTGCTCTATATCAGACCTATATGGAGCTTAATGAAAACCCTGCATTGTTCACTGTGGTTAATAAAAACACTTCTGAAGTTTATTACGAGCTTGTTCCGTATGATAATAATCTCGCTCAAAAAGCGAGTGACAGGGCGGTAAACATATTGACTGCATCAAAAGCTGGTGACATTCTACCTCGTATCGCTCAGAGTAAAGATTTCTTCCTATGCAAGTTTTGTGAATTTAGACAAACTTGTTGGAAAGCGTAATTAATGTGAGGTGCGCTTGGTCGGCGGCACCCCACATTTAGTAGTCAGGTTGGGTATAGGGGCAAGATAATGAATGTTTTAAGGTTTGGCAAGACAACAAGTGAAGTTGCAGAGCGTATTTCAAGGGAAGTTCCTCGTAGTGTCCAATTAAGCGCACTACTCGAAACATACCCAGAAGGGGTGCAACGCGGCAAAGAATTTTTTATTGGCTCCCTAAATGGTGAAGCTGGTAAGTCTCTGCGGATAAATATTGATATTAGCAGTCCTTGGTTTATGACAGGCAAAGACTTTGAGTCTGGTGATGGTATCGGTGGTATATGTAAAGTCTTCAAAGAAGGGCGAGGATATTCTCTCGCTGAGTCAATAGAATACTTTAAAGATTATATGCCCTCAGATTACGTTGCCCCACCTGAAAATGTTGTTAAGCCGAACAAAGAAACTCCACCACAAGTTGTAACTCTACAACCCGAACAAAAAACATCTATTAACCCAAGCACACCTTTTGAGGAAGAATATAACTATACAGACGCAGATGGCGCAATAATAGTATCGGTTCGTAAATACTATGACCGGGACGCAAGTGGAGGAATTGTTCGGGACAACTCTGGAAAACCTAAGAAACAATTTCGTCAATTCATGAATGGTCGGCAAGGTGTTCCTGAGCCAAGACCTCTGTATAATATCCCGAACATTTTAGAGGCCAACAAAATTATATGGGTTGAAGGCGAGAAATGCGCTGATGCTTTAAACGCGCTGGGCTATACCGCAACTTGCACAATAGGTGGTGCAGGGATGCTGTCTGAGAATACTGCAAGCAAGTTCGACTTCTCGCATCTGCGTAACAAAGACGTAATCTTATGGCCTGATAATGATGATGCTGGCAAAAAGCTGGCGCGTATTGTCGAAGCTCAAGCGAAAGCAGCGGGTGCTAAGTCCACCATGATGCTTAAAATACCCTCTACTAAAGAAGAAAAGTGGGACGCGGCTGATGCAATAGAAGAAGACTTTAACATAGAAAAGATGTTGAAGACTAATGCAAGCAAGATCAAAAAGCCAATTAGCCTAATAGATAATAGCCTATTAATTAACGAATACTTTGTTGGCTCTGCACCTGAGCAAAACTTTCTTATTGGCGATACAATACCTCTTGGCGTGCCATGTGTCTTTGCGGCGGCTGGTGACAGTGGTAAAGGCATGATGACACTTGATCTAGCCATGAAGGTAGCGTCAGGGGCAACAATGCAAAGCGCATTTGGCGGTCTGGTCGCAGAGCATGGTGACGTAATCCTAATCACTGCGGAAGACGATAAAGACGAAATGCACAGGCGTATCTCTAGGCTTGATCCTAGTAAATACCGCGAACATTATGAACACAAATTGCGCGTGCTACCACTTCCAAACCTTGGCGGTGTGTTTCCAATTATGCAGAAGTTCGACAACTCGTATCTAATGGGCGAAGAGTTCTCTCGCATCTATGACCAAATGTTGGAAATGGATACCCTAAAGCTGATCGTTATTGATCCTATGGCATCGTTTGTTCACGCTGATGTTAACGCTGATCCAGCGGCGGGTGCCGCGTTTATGAGCCTATTAGCACAGATGGCAACAGAAACAGGGGCTACAGTCATGGTTAATCACCACATGGCTAAGATTAGAGACAATGATCCTGTCACAACCCCAGAACAAGCGCGTAACCTCATTCGTGGTACATCTGCTATTGTCGATGGCGTGCGCTCTGCGTTTGCAGTCTGGTCTGTTGACGAAGGAACAGGCAAGGAAAGGTGTAAAGATTTAGATATAGAATACACAAGAAACGGCGTTTTCGATGGGGCTGTTGTTAAATCAAACGGGCCAGCTAATCGTGAAATAAGACACTTTATTCGTAATCCTGAAACGGGATTGCTGGAAGATCGTTCTGTAGATATTCGATCTCTGGCTATGTCTCCAACAGCGCGTGATCGTGTAAAACATATTGTTGATTTCGTTCGTATCAGAGAGAATGATGGTCGTGCCGTAAGCCAAGGTGGTGGTGTTGATGGCTTGCATACAGCGGTTAACGAATCGCAAGAAATTGAGCCATGCGTTATTGTTCTTAAAAATGCTGGAGAAAAATCAACCATAAATAACTCAATTAAAGAAGCGTTGAAAATGGGACTGATCCGTAAATATGCGCTGTCTCTTGGCGGCCCAGAAAAATGGCTTGGAACTATGGATGGTCCATTCTCTCGTGGCGAATATGAACGTCAAACAGGACGCGATAACATTTGACATGAAGTGGGAGTATATGGTATATATACCATTATATATAGAGGAGGAGAGCAATGGAAAACAAGAAGTTAAACCAGTTTCAGGAGAGTGAATTAAAATACCTGAAACAACAGGTTGACAGGTTACAAGAAGAAGACCGCAGTGACGTTCACCCAAACGCAAAAAATGATCTTTGGGTGGCGCGTGACCAGCTAAACGATTTCGTTCAAGAAATGAGAAAAGCGGGAGTAAACATATGATTTCACTTTACGAAGAAACCTATGCTTGGAAGTTTAAAAAACAAGTTCAACAAGATAGAATTGATAACCCAAAACTTAAAGCACCAATAGTTAAAAAATTTAGCTCTGAAGACGCGGCAAGGTTTGGCGCTATGAATAAGCTCCCCAAAAAAGAGCTAACTAAGCAAGCTAAAAAAATAAACGAAATGATGTGCCTTGGTCTAAAGCGCTGGCAAATAGCAAAAATAATGGAAAAAAGCGAAGACTGTATTCGTAAAACTGAAAAGCGTTACAATCTTCCCTTAAAATAAATTTTGAGGCTGATAAGGATTTGGAATACCTTGATAGGTTCCATATCCGCCTTGGCTTTGCATCATACCATAACCACCATATTGCTGAGGATAGGGCATGGCTTGCTGATACGGGCTTTGGTACGGCTGGTAACTAGGCAACGGCATCCTATAACCCTGAGCAGGCATACCACCAGAACCAAAAGGGCTAGTTGATTGTGGTTGCAATGAAGACATAATTCCCTGCGGTTGCGATTGTGGTATTTGAGGTAAACCACCAAACAAACCCATCCCTGTCGGGTAACCACCACCAATTCCCCTTTGAAGGTTTTCTATAGATTTGTCCTGTTCGCTGTAATTAAACGAACGAGGATCGTTCGGGTTGTTACCAGCGAAGTTAATCTCTTCCATAGTAGGTAACGCTTGAGGCTCTTGATACTCACCAGCGTAACGAGGATCGTTCGGGTTCTCTGCTTTGAGCATATCAAATTCTTCACGAGAACCAGAAGCGGGACCAGTGCTAGGAACAGGACGCATAATATCATCCCCTTGCTCTATGGGGCCACGACCAAGAAGGCCATCAGTACGGCTATAACCACCAAAAATCTCAGCAAGACCTGTCTCAGGATTTATACGCGCAAATGAACTCATGAGTTATGTCTCCAAAAGGAAATTATTCGTGTTATATCACTTTTCTGCCGCCCGATCAATAGACCTATCACCCATGTAAGCATCAACAACCATCATCATGAAAAACGGCAAATCATTCGGATGTAAACCTAAGCCAAACAAAAGTTCGACTACCAAATTACGCATCTCAGGCATAGAAATAGTTTCGGGCATCTCTTGCAAGACACCCGAAATAATTACCTCTATTCTTTCTGGACTTAATCGCTCTTGGCTAATAGCCATAAGTTATTCCTTCCTACAGGTATGTTGGCGTTAAATAGCTAAAAATAAATCTGGCATTGAATATTCAATTTGTTGCTTTGCTATATTAAAATAATCAGAGTTCATTTCTATTCCTACAAAGCTCATCCCAGCTTTTACGCTCTCTACCCCAGTTGTTCCTAAGCCCATAAAAGGATCGCACACAACGTCTCCTTTTTTCCCAAAATTATCCAACATAAACCTTGCTGCTTCTGGATGCATGACAGCTCTGTGAATTTTTTTGTGTGGGTTTGATGAGTAAACAGGTGTTGTAAAGTGGTTTAAAGTATATGTTTTATTAGCTTTAAGAGATTTGTTTTTTTTAGACAAAACTAAAATGTACTCATATGCATTAATCAAATGTGGGTTTGGCATAGGATTTGACTTTTTCCAAATCAACACTTCAATTATTTGCTCAGAAAAAATACCCATAATTTTGTGTACATCTTTTTTATTATAACTGTTTTTTTGAATGTTGTAGAACACGTTTCCATTACAAATACGCAAACAATCATTGATAGATGTCTCTAAAAATTTAACGTAGTTGTTAACAATGTCGGTATGATTGTTATATTTATCATTTCTTTTTCTGTTATATGGAGGTGAAGTAACCACCATATCAATTGAATCTGGTTTAATTTCTTTGATAAGATCAAAGCAATCTCCCAACATTAAATTAATCACTTTTTAATCCTTTCTTTGGCCTTTGCTTGGGCCTGATACTGACCTTTATTGCAACAGGCTTCTCATAAGAATAAAAAATATGAGTGCCAATACGAGCCAACCTATATAGTTTCTTACGCCAAACAGGACGAACCTTTGTAGTATGAAAATGATCTGCGGCTATCGGCGGCAAAAAACTAGGGTCTGATAAAGACTTAAAAGCAATATCCTTAGATTGCTCCCATGCTTCCTGATCCCTTGGAATAGGCACAAGTCCATTGCGAACAAAAGAAAACTGCTTTGGTTGCGCGATAACACTGCAAACATCATCTGGAAACCTTTTGGATTCCACACGATTAACAATTACACGCGCTACCATAAGCTGGCCGACTTTAGGTTCTCCCCTCGCCTCATGATAAAGCGCTAAAGCCAAACACAATTCTGCTATCACTTCTCAATGTCCAATTTGTACATCCAATTTTGTAAAACTTGGTAACTTTTTAAACCTAATAAATTAGCAGCATTTTTTAGGTTTTTACTTTTGTCAATAGCTCTCCTGATGTAGTCACGCTTTACATCGTCAAGAGCAGAGTGAACATCGTAATGCTCCTCATACCGATCAAGAGGTAAATACCCCTCAAACTCATCGCGTAACTCCTCCAAATCAGATTGCGTTGTTATGCCCGTTAACCTGTCAAGCAAGTAACGAAACGTAGGTCGATCTGTCATTACCAATTCCTCCCGAAGACTTTTGCAAATACTTCGTCGAGAATTTTTTCTAATTCATCTTTTGTCATGTTTTTCCCTCATTTTTTTAAAGTTAATTTCTACTACTTCTGGTTGTTTAAAAATATCCACTATCGCAACGCTGTGATATTTTGCACCAGTATCGTTAGAAAAATTTCTACGAGCAATTTCTGCCGCCTTCACAATGTCTTCAGCGTCAATTATATGAGTTGCAGAAACCACGCCTTCCACAACTATTTGGTAAGTTTTTTCGGCCATCACAAAACACCCCCAGTTTTAAATTGAATGTGTTGCGTCACGGTGTTTTCAATCTCATTGTTGAACTCCATAAACATGCGGTCTGCAACCGAGGTGACTTGCTGGACAAAATGAGGCCAATC
>Ga0209535_1000777_pt1 | contig 22215 bp, 27 predicted proteins | sample LinPmetageLP28_FD_184041 | JGI IMG/M metagenome (GOLD analysis project Ga0209535, IMG submission 184041) | Marine viral communities from the Pacific Ocean - LP-28 (SPAdes) (version 2) | ecosystem: Environmental > Aquatic > Marine > Oceanic | place: Pacific Ocean | collected 2009-08-22
AAAGACTGAAGATGATAAAAGGTTTTAGGTTAATCGTTAATCAAAAGAAAGGATAGTTTATTATGGATAAGATGACCTGTTTGTATGTTCGTGTCAGTAAGGATACACAAGAGAACTCTATTGATACCCAATTAGAACTATTACAGAACTATTGTAAGTATAAGAAGTTAGATATAGATGAGACTTTTATAGACTTCGGTAAGTCTGGTGGTTCTGTCAAAGGACGAGATGAGTTTAATAAGATGATGAACTTGGTAGAGGGTGGTAATGTATCTAAGATAATCACAACTTCTTTATCAAGGTTTTCTCGTAACACTATGGACCTTCTTAATTCTGTTGATACACTAAAAGATTACAAGACAGACCTTATTGTATTAAAAGAGAATATATCTTCACTCTATGACCCAATAGGAATGTTCTTTATTACAATACTCGGTAGTATATATACCTTAGAACGAGGATTGATAAGTGAGAGAACAAAAGATGTTCTAAATCATAAGAAGTTAAATAATGAAGTCTCTGGGACTACTCCAATAGGTTTTGATAGGATTGGTGATACTCTCATAGAAAATGAGAGAGAACAATTTATGTTAAGAAAGATTGAGAGACTTAGATTTCAAGGTAAGTCTTACAAAAATATCTGTGACTTCCTTAATCGTAATGGATACACCAATAAATCAGGTAGTAATTTTACCAAGTATTCTGTGGGTTCTATTGTAAAAAATAGAGGTTTTGTCGTCAGAGATAGTGGTAACACCACACTCGGGTAGTTACCGATTTACTCTGAATATTTTAAGAGTTCATTTATATCGTCTCTCTTAAAATAGACTTTATTTCTAATCTTAATTTTAGGTATGACACTCTCTACATTCACCCATCTATGAAGTGTTGACCTTGATATTCCTAAGTATTCTTTGACTTGTTTAGATGACATTAGTTTTAATGGTTTCTCATCTATCCTCTTTGGGAAAGTTATTAATTCTCTCATTTGGTATTCTCCTTGCGTATATGTTCTGTGCCAGATATATCTGATTCAGCATATACTCTTGTTAATGTATCCATATTGATATCGTAATTGATTTGGTAATACTGATTTGTCTTTATTATCAGGTTATTAACTAAATCCCATACCTTCTTATTGAGTTTCATACCTAACTCTTCTTCCAATTCTTTATTTAGATTTTTTATCTGTGACTGGACTAATTCTTTCTTGTCTTCTGAAGTCATTGTTCCCCTTGTTTCCCCAAGTCTGACCCATAAGGGTTCTGTATTGACTACTATGTTTCTTAAAGGTCTTTGATAGTCTGTTTGTGGGTGAGTTTGTTGTTGTATTATCTTTTTTCATTTGTAAATCTCCATACTTTCTTTTGTAATGGTTTTGGTTTGTAATCAAATAGTTTTATACACAATAGATAGTAGATGAACTCAAATGTCCCCAAACTTTCTATAAAGTCATATACTCTTGATTTTTCTTTCTGTGTCATTTTATATTCCTTGCAGTATATGTTGGACTATTAGCTATATAGCCCAAACATATACGATTTTACTTGTTTCTCTGACGACAAATTAGTAAATTTGTTAAGATGGAAGTCCATACTTAATCTTCCATTAATTCGTTGATAGTCTTATCTTCTTTATCATAATATTTTTTCATTACATATAATGAATGTAAATCCCAGAAGTCCTTGTCTTTACCTTTACTATCTGTCTGTCTCATATAAAAAGGTACATTATCCTTAGGATACATAGGGACACCCTCACTATCGTTTCTTATTATTCTGTGGAATAGTGTCATTTGTAATATCAGGTTGGATATTAAATATATACCACTTCCTTCAACCATACCCTTAGACATACTATCATTTGATTTCTGTAAATGTTTATCACTAAGGATTGGTTCTGAGTTCTTAATAAAATCCTTAAAGAATGTTCTGTCTAATGACCTCTCATCTTTTACTATCTTGTCTATGGTCTTCTCAATCTGTTTAATGATTGTATGGTATAACTTAGGTTTCACATAATTAATCTTACTTTTATCTTTCTTCATAATACTCCTTAGTTTTTAGGAGAGGACAAACGAAGGAATGACCTCTCCTATTACTGACAATATTGTCTATATCTGTTTGGAACTTCAATGATATCATCAGTATAAAATATTCTTCGTGTTGTTCTTCTGTTGTTTCTTTTTAATCCTTGATACTCTATCTATTTCTTTCTGTCTTTGATTTAACTTCTTAGTAGTAATATCCATTAGGTTCTCTGAATAACTTCTTCTGTCACTTATTCTTACTCTCTCTTTACCACTCATTATTCTCTTAATGTTCTTAAGATTTACTTTATTCTTTTTATACATCCCATACTCCTTATCGTATATGCTGTTAATCATTTATTGTGCGTATAACATATACGCTATATTGTTAAAAAGACTGAGTATTATAGGGGTCATACTGATACTTAATATCTAATATAGTTTAACTATATAACTCAGTCTTAATTATTCTCTTCCGTAGGAAGACCAAGTCTTTCAGACTTGGATTTATTATCTCTAATTCTTTTGTCTTCTTATATGTTTTCGGGTTGATGTAAGAACTCCTGAAGTCATTAAATACTCCTTCTTAACATCTCCCATAGTTTCATAAAAGGACCAGTCAAGGAAGATTACTAATCTTCTGTTTTCGTTCCGTCAGGGTATCCAACCCTAACTTCTAATCCATATCCTCATTACTAATACCACTATAAGAGTTAATAACCACCTGTTAAGACCCTATCAATCCTCCACCATAGTCATACCTATCGGGGATTTCTTTAAGACCTTATATGTCTTCCTTAGTCACGGGTGTTCTTTGAGTTCCTCACCTAAGGATAACCTCAATCTCTGAGGGTGGGTTTCTGACTTCTATATCTATATGTTTTCGGTATATCTGTCGTCACTCCTGGTATGAAAGTTTCTCATACATTAATAAGTATATCCTTGACACAAAAAGACACCAATAAATCTTCATTAAAACAAAAATAAACTAATAAGAGTATATGCTGGAACTATTATTGCTATACGCCAACATATACGATACCCCTTATTTATCCCATAATAGGGTCAATATGGAGTTATTATTTCTGAGATAAGTTGTTAATCATCTAAAATAAATCGTGTGTTTTAAGAGGTAATCTTATACTTATTACTGATAACGAAATATTCATATCCAATCATACCAAAAAAGAGGACCACTAAGGTCCTCTTTTTCGTTACAGGTGATTTCTCTGAGGTGTTATCAGTCCTAAGAGTTACTACCTGATATTTCTGATATCATCTCTTTATTCTTTTGGAAGAGAGATGAGTATTTACCAGTATTGTCTCCACTTTTAATAGTGACCTTATCAGGTTCTACCATACTTCCTAAGTGTCCTATCCATCCTAATAAGTATTGTTTCTGTCCTACGACAAAGTCCTTATACTTTTTATTATCAGGAGAGAATGACAAGTCTTCACAAGACATATTCACTTCTGATTTAGAGTTTAGTTCCATAGAGAAGGAAGGATACCAATTATTGTATTCCGTGAAGTAATCCTCCATTGATACTACGACATCCTTACTATATAGGTATTCCATCCCACTCTTCATTATCAATCTATGATTAATTTGTAATGGGACACCTTTTACTAAGATTGAGTAAGAGGTTTGATAAGAGTAATTATTACTTTCTATTAAGTTTTTATACTCTATCATATTCTTATCTTTCTTTACATCTACCCATACATCATCAGACTTTAATATGTCTTTCAGAGGTTGTTGGTATTCTGGTGTATTTAGTGTTTTATCTATTATGTATTTCATTTTATTATATTCCTATTTGTTAGTTAATCTAAACGAGAGTATATGTTCCTTGCACATAGCATATGCTGTATCATATACTCTACAAACTTTATTTGACCGAGGAGAGATTGGTTGATAGAAGACCAATCTCTACCAATAGTACCTCAGTATTTAATCCATAAGTGTTTCAATAAATACTTGTATCATCATATCCATCTCAGTCTCACTTGGTTTAGTAGTCTTAAATTGGAAGTGGATTGATTGTTTATCATTATATCCTTGAGTAATATTATCAGACTTAGTTATCTGTGGATAGTTTGTGATATAATATCTATCCACTAAGATATTGGTATAGTCTTTTAGTATTTCTTTCATTCTTATTTTATCTTTTATTGTCATCAAATCTCCTTGTTAAAACGAGGATGGTTTACTCCACCCTCTTAGACATATTATATTATCTACCTCTTACTGGTTCCCCTAAGATATCTAATATATACACAAGTTTATTTGTCATAAGTTGTGTATTGATGAATGGACGACATAGGTAGTCCTCTTCATACATATATGAATACTGGTCCTTATCCACACCGACACTATACTGGTTCAATATGGATACTACCTGATTAATAAGACTTTCATTAAGTCTCTTATTCTTCATTTTGTTTTTTCTGGTACTTCTTACTCTCATCTATTCCTCCTGGATTAGTTTGTTATTTTATATTCTATGTTCTGATATCTATTAAGATGTTGGGTGAAGTTCTGTCCTTCTTTTCTACGATACAGAGTTACCATTCTTCCACCATCCATTACTACCCACACTTCATTCTTAGTTCTTCTGTGAGGGAATGGGTCTTGTTTAATAATATCATCATCTAACCTGTCTATTAATATTCTCATATTACCATTATAGATACTTCCTATATGTAGTATATGTTTATATAGACTTTCTACATATGTCTTATCTAATGGGAGACATCTTATTCTTTCGTTTATCATTTCTTTTAAGTGTTGTGTCATACTTCTTATTCCTTACTCTAAATTAAAATTACACCTTAATATACTACCTAAATGAGGGTTACATAGGTCATACCAACTTGACTAACATATACCCACCTGATATGAGATAGATTTAATATTACCAGAGTGTGTATAATTTCAGTCATCATATACCCAATATACACATTTTTTTGAGTTATTAATTTCAAGTCAGTATGACTTACATATACGGCGAGTATATGCTGAATCAAGCAGTTTGCACTTGTAACATATACGCAATAAGAGTATATTATGTTATTATGGGTTGGGGTGGTAACAGAAAAAGAAGAGAGATAGAGTGGATAAGAAACTCTCAGTATGAAGGTCTATCTAAAAATGACATAGAATTATTGAAGAAGTTCCGTTCCAAACTCAGATATCGTAATCAGAACTCAGATACAATTCAGAAATTAAAAGACGAGATAGTCAGTAGAAGAGAGAAGATTGGTGAGTATGACGAACAATTAACTTATCTGTTCCACGAACTTCAACCTCTTATTAACAAATATTACTTCTCAGTCAGTCTTACTTCTTTTAAGAAGGGACCTAATCAGATTGAATACTTTAATCTTATTGTTAATAGACCTGGTCGTATTTCTAAGTCAATAGGAATGGGTAATAGAGATACTTGTATAAATCATCTCAAAATGTATGACCCAAAGAACGAGGATAAGATTAATAAGGACTTTAGGACTTATCTTAAGGTTCTTGTCAATTACGGAGAGGTATACGACAGAATAGGTAAATTAATCACTCCATTGACACCTCAGAAGTATTCTAAGTTTAAGTTGAGTAGAGATATAGTATTTCCACTCAAAAAGACTAAATAGAACATTCCTTAGAAGTATAAAATAACATCTATATATAAATTGGTCCGATTGGGTGTTTATACAAAAAATCCCAGACCATTAACGACAAACCTACCCACCTACCCTATTACCTTAGATAGTATAACATTGTAATACTACTGACAACATTGTAATACTACTGACAACAATGTAATACTCTCCTAATGTTGTTGTTGGTTGGACCGACAACATCCTATACTACAAGTTAGACCATTATACTCATAGATACGGGATTGTGTTGTTGGTTTTGTTGTTGGTAATTAATGGTATTGATAATGTCTGTAAGTGTAGATTTATAGAGGGGATAGAGTATTTCTGGTAGTATAGGACACTAAATCCCAAACGAGGTGCGCTAACCGGACTACGCTATATCCCGAAACTCAATTTGTCGTCATAGAAGTATGATGCTATACTGGTAGAACCTAAATATCGTGTTGTTGATATTGTTGTTGGTTGCTTCTCTGTAATGTTGTATATTATCATATGTCTAAGTTAGTAAGAAAAGAGTATAATGAGAAAAAGTAATATAGACAAGGACAAGAGAGGTATTTACTACTATCAAACTTGGTCTTATTTCAACACCAGTGGAGATAAGAAAAAACAAGTCCGTAAGTATATTGGTAAGAAGACACCTAAAGAAGTAAAACTTCTACAAAAGGAATGGGATAAATACTTTGATGAGATAGACAAGTATGGTTCTAACAAGAACCCTTTTCAGACACCACCTCGTCCCTTATCTAAGATAGTACAAGAGTATCACCACTATCAGAATGATAGGATACAATTAAAAGAGATATCTAAGACTACACTCAGGTTTAATGTAGACAACTCTAATCTGTTCTGTAATTATGTATTAGAAAATCTTGGTGACTTAATGATACACAGAATTACTAAGAAGACAATAGAAGACTATAAGAATTATAGACAAGAGAAGAAGTTGTCACCTCATACTATTAGAATTAATATATCAACTCTTAGACCCTTCTTTAAGTGGTGTATTGAACGAAAGTATATTGAGGTTAATCCTGTTGAAGGTGTCAAGGTCCCATCCTATACGAGTAGAGTTATTGATGAGATACCTATGGGACAAGATTGGGAAAGAATGTATGACTTCTGTAAGAATTCTTTGACCTTTACTCCTAAGGGAGTATATGCTAAGAAGTATAGAACGGGCAACCAACATATACGCAGTAATAAGTGGGATTGGTTTAATCATAATGATTGGTTCAAGTATATGATATTCATAATGGTTAATACGGGTATGAGAGGTGGTGAGGTTAGAATTATTAAATGGTCCAAAGGTGATAATGATACTCCTAATCAACCTGAGAGTTATGTATATCTCAATAGAGATTTAGATAAACTTTGTATCTACTTCAAGGGAAGTTATGGTGAGATACCTTTATTACCTGAACTGAAGGATATGTTTAAGAAACTTAAAAGAACTCGTGGAGACAATACCTATGTCTTCCAAAATAACAGAACCTCTGGTCCATACCAAAAGAGATACTTTACCAAGTGTTTCTCTATGTTATGTAGTGGATTAGGATTGGTTGATGAACTACAAAAACCATTATATACCCCTCATTCAATACGACACGGAGTAGTCAGTCGTTTAATAGGTCAAGGTGTTGATATGTTTAAGATACAGAAACTACTAAGACATTCAAGTATAAGAACTACCCTTGATATATACGGACATTTACAACAAGAAGACTTAACAGACACTATGAGTTTATTGAGATAAAATACTTGTATCGTATATGTTATGCTTGTATATTCTTATAGGCAACATATACGCAATCAACGAGAGGATAATATGGTAAGAAAGAGTAATTACTTAAAACCAGAAGAAAGATATAAATACCTTCCAAAAATAACACCTGAGATGTTGGGTAAGATAAATGATATAATGATAGTTGATTTTGATAGACTATCTACTGAGGGTAAACAAAACCTGACTGAACTATGGGAATTAGTTGAGGAAGAGTTTAATAAGATGAAGTTGTCTGTTGATAGGTCTGTATGGGGTGTAGATGTAAAGACTGAAGATGATAAAAGGTTTTAGGTTAATCGTTAATCAAAAGAAAGGATAGTTTATTATGGATAAGATGACCTGTTTGTATGTTCGTGTCAGTAAGGATACACAAGAGAACTCTATTGATACCCAATTAGAACTATTACAGAACTATTGTAAGTATAAGAAGTTAGATATAGATGAGACTTTTATAGACTTCGGTAAGTCTGGTGGTTCTGTCAAAGGACGAGATGAGTTTAATAAGATGATGAACTTGGTAGAGGGTGGTAATGTATCTAAGATAATCACAACTTCTTTATCAAGGTTTTCTCGTAACACTATGGACCTTCTTAATTCTGTTGATACACTAAAAGATTACAAGACAGACCTTATTGTATTAAAAGAGAATATATCTTCACTCTATGACCCAATAGGAATGTTCTTTATTACAATACTCGGTAGTATATATACCTTAGAACGAGGATTGATAAGTGAGAGAACAAAAGATGTTCTAAATCATAAGAAGTTAAATAATGAAGTCTCTGGGACTACTCCAATAGGTTTTGATAGGATTGGTGATACTCTCATAGAAAATGAGAGAGAACAATTTATGTTAAGAAAGATTGAGAGACTTAGATTTCAAGGTAAGTCTTACAAAAATATCTGTGACTTCCTTAATCGTAATGGATACACCAATAAATCAGGTAGTAATTTTACCAAGTATTCTGTGGGTTCTATTGTAAAAAATAGAGGTTTTGTCGTCAGAGATAGTGGTAACACCACACTCGGGTAGTTACCGATTTACTCTGAATATTTTAAGAGTTCATTTATATCGTCTCTCTTAAAATAGACTTTATTTCTAATCTTAATTTTAGGTATGACACTCTCTACATTCACCCATCTATGAAGTGTTGACCTTGATATTCCTAAGTATTCTTTGACTTGTTTAGATGACATTAGTTTTAATGGTTTCTCATCTATCCTCTTTGGGAAAGTTATTAATTCTCTCATTTGGTATTCTCCTTGCGTATATGTTCTGTGCCAGATATATCTGATTCAGCATATACTCTTGTTAATGTATCCATATTGATATCGTAATTGATTTGGTAATACTGATTTGTCTTTATTATCAGGTTATTAACTAAATCCCATACCTTCTTATTGAGTTTCATACCTAACTCTTCTTCCAATTCTTTATTTAGATTTTTTATCTGTGACTGGACTAATTCTTTCTTGTCTTCTGAAGTCATTGTTCCCCTTGTTTCCCCAAGTCTGACCCATAAGGGTTCTGTATTGACTACTATGTTTCTTAAAGGTCTTTGATAGTCTGTTTGTGGGTGAGTTTGTTGTTGTATTATCTTTTTTCATTTGTAAATCTCCATACTTTCTTTTGTAATGGTTTTGGTTTGTAATCAAATAGTTTTATACACAATAGATAGTAGATGAACTCAAATGTCCCCAAACTTTCTATAAAGTCATATACTCTTGATTTTTCTTTCTGTGTCATTTTATATTCCTTGCAGTATATGTTGGACTATTAGCTATATAGCCCAAACATATACGATTTTACTTGTTTCTCTGACGACAAATTAGTAAATTTGTTAAGATGGAAGTCCATACTTAATCTTCCATTAATTCGTTGATAGTCTTATCTTCTTTATCATAATATTTTTTCATTACATATAATGAATGTAAATCCCAGAAGTCCTTGTCTTTACCTTTACTATCTGTCTGTCTCATATAAAAAGGTACATTATCCTTAGGATACATAGGGACACCCTCACTATCGTTTCTTATTATTCTGTGGAATAGTGTCATTTGTAATATCAGGTTGGATATTAAATATATACCACTTCCTTCAACCATACCCTTAGACATACTATCATTTGATTTCTGTAAATGTTTATCACTAAGGATTGGTTCTGAGTTCTTAATAAAATCCTTAAAGAATGTTCTGTCTAATGACCTCTCATCTTTTACTATCTTGTCTATGGTCTTCTCAATCTGTTTAATGATTGTATGGTATAACTTAGGTTTCACATAATTAATCTTACTTTTATCTTTCTTCATAATACTCCTTAGTTTTTAGGAGAGGACAAACGAAGGAATGACCTCTCCTATTACTGACAATATTGTCTATATCTGTTTGGAACTTCAATGATATCATCAGTATAAAATATTCTTCGTGTTGTTCTTCTGTTGTTTCTTTTTAATCCTTGATACTCTATCTATTTCTTTCTGTCTTTGATTTAACTTCTTAGTAGTAATATCCATTAGGTTCTCTGAATAACTTCTTCTGTCACTTATTCTTACTCTCTCTTTACCACTCATTATTCTCTTAATGTTCTTAAGATTTACTTTATTCTTTTTATACATCCCATACTCCTTATCGTATATGCTGTTAATCATTTATTGTGCGTATAACATATACGCTATATTGTTAAAAAGACTGAGTATTATAGGGGTCATACTGATACTTAATATCTAATATAGTTTAACTATATAACTCAGTCTTAATTATTCTCTTCCGTAGGAAGACCAAGTCTTTCAGACTTGGATTTATTATCTCTAATTCTTTTGTCTTCTTATATGTTTTCGGGTTGATGTAAGAACTCCTGAAGTCATTAAATACTCCTTCTTAACATCTCCCATAGTTTCATAAAAGGACCAGTCAAGGAAGATTACTAATCTTCTGTTTTCGTTCCGTCAGGGTATCCAACCCTAACTTCTAATCCATATCCTCATTACTAATACCACTATAAGAGTTAATAACCACCTGTTAAGACCCTATCAATCCTCCACCATAGTCATACCTATCGGGGATTTCTTTAAGACCTTATATGTCTTCCTTAGTCACGGGTGTTCTTTGAGTTCCTCACCTAAGGATAACCTCAATCTCTGAGGGTGGGTTTCTGACTTCTATATCTATATGTTTTCGGTATATCTGTCGTCACTCCTGGTATGAAAGTTTCTCATACATTAATAAGTATATCCTTGACACAAAAAGACACCAATAAATCTTCATTAAAACAAAAATAAACTAATAAGAGTATATGCTGGAACTATTATTGCTATACGCCAACATATACGATACCCCTTATTTATCCCATAATAGGGTCAATATGGAGTTATTATTTCTGAGATAAGTTGTTAATCATCTAAAATAAATCGTGTGTTTTAAGAGGTAATCTTATACTTATTACTGATAACGAAATATTCATATCCAATCATACCAAAAAAGAGGACCACTAAGGTCCTCTTTTTCGTTACAGGTGATTTCTCTGAGGTGTTATCAGTCCTAAGAGTTACTACCTGATATTTCTGATATCATCTCTTTATTCTTTTGGAAGAGAGATGAGTATTTACCAGTATTGTCTCCACTTTTAATAGTGACCTTATCAGGTTCTACCATACTTCCTAAGTGTCCTATCCATCCTAATAAGTATTGTTTCTGTCCTACGACAAAGTCCTTATACTTTTTATTATCAGGAGAGAATGACAAGTCTTCACAAGACATATTCACTTCTGATTTAGAGTTTAGTTCCATAGAGAAGGAAGGATACCAATTATTGTATTCCGTGAAGTAATCCTCCATTGATACTACGACATCCTTACTATATAGGTATTCCATCCCACTCTTCATTATCAATCTATGATTAATTTGTAATGGGACACCTTTTACTAAGATTGAGTAAGAGGTTTGATAAGAGTAATTATTACTTTCTATTAAGTTTTTATACTCTATCATATTCTTATCTTTCTTTACATCTACCCATACATCATCAGACTTTAATATGTCTTTCAGAGGTTGTTGGTATTCTGGTGTATTTAGTGTTTTATCTATTATGTATTTCATTTTATTATATTCCTATTTGTTAGTTAATCTAAACGAGAGTATATGTTCCTTGCACATAGCATATGCTGTATCATATACTCTACAAACTTTATTTGACCGAGGAGAGATTGGTTGATAGAAGACCAATCTCTACCAATAGTACCTCAGTATTTAATCCATAAGTGTTTCAATAAATACTTGTATCATCATATCCATCTCAGTCTCACTTGGTTTAGTAGTCTTAAATTGGAAGTGGATTGATTGTTTATCATTATATCCTTGAGTAATATTATCAGACTTAGTTATCTGTGGATAGTTTGTGATATAATATCTATCCACTAAGATATTGGTATAGTCTTTTAGTATTTCTTTCATTCTTATTTTATCTTTTATTGTCATCAAATCTCCTTGTTAAAACGAGGATGGTTTACTCCACCCTCTTAGACATATTATATTATCTACCTCTTACTGGTTCCCCTAAGATATCTAATATATACACAAGTTTATTTGTCATAAGTTGTGTATTGATGAATGGACGACATAGGTAGTCCTCTTCATACATATATGAATACTGGTCCTTATCCACACCGACACTATACTGGTTCAATATGGATACTACCTGATTAATAAGACTTTCATTAAGTCTCTTATTCTTCATTTTGTTTTTTCTGGTACTTCTTACTCTCATCTATTCCTCCTGGATTAGTTTGTTATTTTATATTCTATGTTCTGATATCTATTAAGATGTTGGGTGAAGTTCTGTCCTTCTTTTCTACGATACAGAGTTACCATTCTTCCACCATCCATTACTACCCACACTTCATTCTTAGTTCTTCTGTGAGGGAATGGGTCTTGTTTAATAATATCATCATCTAACCTGTCTATTAATATTCTCATATTACCATTATAGATACTTCCTATATGTAGTATATGTTTATATAGACTTTCTACATATGTCTTATCTAATGGGAGACATCTTATTCTTTCGTTTATCATTTCTTTTAAGTGTTGTGTCATACTTCTTATTCCTTACTCTAAATTAAAATTACACCTTAATATACTACCTAAATGAGGGTTACATAGGTCATACCAACTTGACTAACATATACCCACCTGATATGAGATAGATTTAATATTACCAGAGTGTGTATAATTTCAGTCATCATATACCCAATATACACATTTTTTTGAGTTATTAATTTCAAGTCAGTATGACTTACATATACGGCGAGTATATGCTGAATCAAGCAGTTTGCACTTGTAACATATACGCAATAAGAGTATATTATGTTATTATGGGTTGGGGTGGTAACAGAAAAAGAAGAGAGATAGAGTGGATAAGAAACTCTCAGTATGAAGGTCTATCTAAAAATGACATAGAATTATTGAAGAAGTTCCGTTCCAAACTCAGATATCGTAATCAGAACTCAGATACAATTCAGAAATTAAAAGACGAGATAGTCAGTAGAAGAGAGAAGATTGGTGAGTATGACGAACAATTAACTTATCTGTTCCACGAACTTCAACCTCTTATTAACAAATATTACTTCTCAGTCAGTCTTACTTCTTTTAAGAAGGGACCTAATCAGATTGAATACTTTAATCTTATTGTTAATAGACCTGGTCGTATTTCTAAGTCAATAGGAATGGGTAATAGAGATACTTGTATAAATCATCTCAAAATGTATGACCCAAAGAACGAGGATAAGATTAATAAGGACTTTAGGACTTATCTTAAGGTTCTTGTCAATTACGGAGAGGTATACGACAGAATAGGTAAATTAATCACTCCATTGACACCTCAGAAGTATTCTAAGTTTAAGTTGAGTAGAGATATAGTATTTCCACTCAAAAAGACTAAATAGAACATTCCTTAGAAGTATAAAATAACATCTATATATAAATTGGTCCGATTGGGTGTTTATACAAAAAATCCCAGACCATTAACGACAAACCTACCCACCTACCCTATTACCTTAGATAGTATAACATTGTAATACTACTGACAACATTGTAATACTACTGACAACAATGTAATACTCTCCTAATGTTGTTGTTGGTTGGACCGACAACATCCTATACTACAAGTTAGACCATTATACTCATAGATACGGGATTGTGTTGTTGGTTTTGTTGTTGGTAATTAATGGTATTGATAATGTCTGTAAGTGTAGATTTATAGAGGGGATAGAGTATTTCTGGTAGTATAGGACACTAAATCCCAAACGAGGTGCGCTAACCGGACTACGCTATATCCCGAAACTCAATTTGTCGTCATAGAAGTATGATGCTATACTGGTAGAACCTAAATATCGTGTTGTTGATATTGTTGTTGGTTGCTTCTCTGTAATGTTGTATATTATCATATGTCTAAGTTAGTAAGAAAAGAGTATAATGAGAAAAAGTAATATAGACAAGGACAAGAGAGGTATTTACTACTATCAAACTTGGTCTTATTTCAACACCAGTGGAGATAAGAAAAAACAAGTCCGTAAGTATATTGGTAAGAAGACACCTAAAGAAGTAAAACTTCTACAAAAGGAATGGGATAAATACTTTGATGAGATAGACAAGTATGGTTCTAACAAGAACCCTTTTCAGACACCACCTCGTCCCTTATCTAAGATAGTACAAGAGTATCACCACTATCAGAATGATAGGATACAATTAAAAGAGATATCTAAGACTACACTCAGGTTTAATGTAGACAACTCTAATCTGTTCTGTAATTATGTATTAGAAAATCTTGGTGACTTAATGATACACAGAATTACTAAGAAGACAATAGAAGACTATAAGAATTATAGACAAGAGAAGAAGTTGTCACCTCATACTATTAGAATTAATATATCAACTCTTAGACCCTTCTTTAAGTGGTGTATTGAACGAAAGTATATTGAGGTTAATCCTGTTGAAGGTGTCAAGGTCCCATCCTATACGAGTAGAGTTATTGATGAGATACCTATGGGACAAGATTGGGAAAGAATGTATGACTTCTGTAAGAATTCTTTGACCTTTACTCCTAAGGGAGTATATGCTAAGAAGTATAGAACGGGCAACCAACATATACGCAGTAATAAGTGGGATTGGTTTAATCATAATGATTGGTTCAAGTATATGATATTCATAATGGTTAATACGGGTATGAGAGGTGGTGAGGTTAGAATTATTAAATGGTCCAAAGGTGATAATGATACTCCTAATCAACCTGAGAGTTATGTATATCTCAATAGAGATTTAGATAAACTTTGTATCTACTTCAAGGGAAGTTATGGTGAGATACCTTTATTACCTGAACTGAAGGATATGTTTAAGAAACTTAAAAGAACTCGTGGAGACAATACCTATGTCTTCCAAAATAACAGAACCTCTGGTCCATACCAAAAGAGATACTTTACCAAGTGTTTCTCTATGTTATGTAGTGGATTAGGATTGGTTGATGAACTACAAAAACCATTATATACCCCTCATTCAATACGACACGGAGTAGTCAGTCGTTTAATAGGTCAAGGTGTTGATATGTTTAAGATACAGAAACTACTAAGACATTCAAGTATAAGAACTACCCTTGATATATACGGACATTTACAACAAGAAGACTTAACAGACACTATGAGTTTATTGAGATAAAATACTTGTATCGTATATGTTATGCTTGTATATTCTTATAGGCAACATATACGCAATCAACGAGAGGATAATATGGTAAGAAAGAGTAATTACTTAAAACCAGAAGAAAGATATAAATACCTTCCAAAAATAACACCTGAGATGTTGGGTAAGATAAATGATATAATGATAGTTGATTTTGATAGACTATCTACTGAGGGTAAACAAAACCTGACTGAACTATGGGAATTAGTTGAGGAAGAGTTTAATAAGATGAAGTTGTCTGTTGATAGGTCTGTATGGGGTGTAGATGTAAAGACTGAAGATGATAAAAGGTTTTAGGTTAATCGTTAATCAAAAGAAAGGATAGTTTATTATGGATAAGATGACCTGTTTGTATGTTCGTGTCAGTAAGGATACACAAGAGAACTCTATTGATACTCAATTAGAACTACTCAAAAACTATTGTAAATATAAAGAACTCAACATAAATGAGACTTTTATAGACTTCGGTAAGTCCGGTGGTTCTGTCAAAGGACGAGATGAATTCAATAAGATGATGAATTTAGTTGAGGGTGGGAATGTATCTAAGATAATCACAACTTCTTTATCTAGGTTTTCTCGTAATACAATGGACCTTCTTAATTCTGTTGATACACTAAAAGATTACAACACAGACCTTATTGTATTAAAAGAGAATATCTCTTCACTCTATGACCCAATAGGAATGTTCTTTATTACTATACTTGGTTCTATCTATACCTTAGAGAGAGGATTGATTAGTGAGAGAACAAAAGATGTTCTTAGACATAAGAAGAATAATATGGAAGTCTCTGGGACTACTCCAATTGGTTTTGATAGGATTGGTGACAATCTCATAGAAAATGAGAAAGAACAATTTATGTTAAGGAAGATTAAGAGATTAAGATTACAAGGTAGTTCATATAAGACTATCTGTGATTTCCTTAATCGTAATGGATATACTAATAAATCAGGTGGGAATTTCACTAAACATTCTGTGGGAAGTATAGTAAAAAATAGAGGTTTTGTCGTCAGTCAGGTTGGTAATTAGACACTCGTGGTCTTACCGATTTAGTCTGTGTAAATCAGTAATGACTCAATATCATCTCTCTTAAAATATAGTTTATTTCTAATCTTTATTTTAGGTATAACATTCTCTTCATTGACCCACCTATTCAAGGTGGACTTTGATATTCCTAGATATTCTTTGACTTGTTTAGATGACATTAGTTTTAATGGTTTGTCATCTGTCATCTTTGGGAATGTAATTAGTTCTCTCATTTATTATCTCCGTTGCGTATATGTTCTTTAATATTATCTGGCATAGTAGCATATACCTTTTCTAACTTAACTCTATTCATATCCATATTGTTTTCGTAATACTGACCTACTTTAATAATAAGTGTATTAATCAGGTCCCATACCTTCTTGGATATTTTCATTCCTAACTCTTGTTCTAAGTCTTTATTTAATTCTTTTATTTGGTCTAATAAGATTTTTTTGTTTCTCAAGTGGTTCATACTTCTCCTTGTGTCCCCAAGATGACCTCTGTTTGTCATCTAAATTATCATTACGACCAAAGGTCCCACCTACTTTTCCGGTAGGTGAGACTTGGTCTTGTGTTGACTCGGTTTTATTGATTGTCATTAGTTGTATTCCTAAAGAAGTCTATATGTCTTTTATAGATAGACTTTTTGTATTCTACTAGTTCTTCATATCGGTCATCTTCTAATTTATCTTTTAGTATGGACCTCCATTCTTCTCCTAGTATTTCCTCAAAATACTTATATGTTTCTCTGGTAATCATACATCTTGTATAGAGTTCGTCCCAACCTTCTTCTTTTAAGGTTTCCTCAAACTCTTCTACGGACATATTAGACCAGAGTTGTTTACACATAGAATAGAGTTGTTCGTTTCCGTCTACATTCTGTATTTCTAGTGGATTTTCATTAAACATAACTTTCCTCCTTTGTTAATAGTATATGTTGCTGTAAATTATTTAAGCATATAACATCTACGATTTTACTTGACTTTATAGAGAGAGAATTGGTAAATTCTTTAAGTTGAGAGTCCATACCTAATCCTTCATCCATTCATTTAATGTCTTGTCTTCTTTATCGTAGAAGTGTTTTAATAACTTGAGACTATTGAGGTCATAGAAGTCATTTTCTTTTCCTTTACTATCTATTTGTCTCATAAAATATGGTAAGTGTTTCTTTGGATATAACATAAAGTCCATTGGACCTTCTCTTACAACTCTGTGGAATAGTGTGACTTGGAGTATTAACATACTAATCAAATAGATACTACTACTCTCTACTACTTCTTTCATATTCTTATCAGGGTCCTGTGTCATCATTGGGTCCATTAATACAACATCACTAAACTTAATGTGGTCCTTCCAAAAACTTCTGTCTATGGACCTGTCATCTTTAATAATCTTGTCTATTGTCTGTTCTATATCTTTAATGACTTTGTGATATAGTCTAGGTTTAACAAATTCTCTCTTATCTGTTTTCTTCATTCCATTCCTCAATCTTTCTGTTAAATGATTTACTGAACTTCCCAGACAACTCCATTCGTATTAGTTGGTATATGACATACCAAGTATTCTGGGTCATTAAGAAGTCAAACACTCTAATCTTATATCTATTTTTTAATTTCTGTTTCATCTGCGTATATGTTTCTATATCTCATTTAATTTAATAGCATATACCATTAAATATTGTGGGATAGGACAAAGGAAAGTCCATACCTATCCCACTACTGACGACAATGTCTCGTTTGTCTTATTTTGGAGTCCAAATAATATCATCAGTATAAAATATTCTTTTGGTTTTCTTTCTGGGATTTCTTCTGTCTCTCTAGTCTCTTATCAATTTCTTTCTGTCTCTTATTTAATTTCTTAGAAGTAATATCCATAAGGTTCTCACTATAAGTCCTTCTATCACTTAGTCTAACTTTCTCTTTACCGGTCATAATCCTCTTAATGTTCTTAAGATTAACCTTATTTTTCTTATACATAGTATCTCCAATCGTATATGCTCTAATTATAATTGCTTGTTATTAACATATACTATTTGTGTTTATAATTCTTTTATTTACTAGACTAGAATTGTTTGTATCTCTCTCTGTTAATCGGTTGAAGTGGATACACTACTACCTCAACACTACAAATAATTTTTCTGTAATGTGATGACATCCTAGTCTTAATTAAGGATTTCCACTTGAACCGGTCATAATATTATCTATTATCTAAAGTCATTATCTCTAAGTCCTATGAGTAGTTCCACACCTCTCATATTTCACCCATATTCAAGTTATATCGTCCTAAATCTTTCTTAGTATATGTTGCTATAATATTTATATGCATATAACATATACCAACCACATAAGACCAAATACTTTAACCTCCACCATACTTTTGTATCGGGGTTATTTCTCCGTCCTTATCTCGTCAGTCTACACCGGTAGTAGTATTCTCACCTTGTCTAGTGTTTTCCGTCACAACTGAGGAAGTCATAGATTTTAATTTTCAATCTATGTTTGGATTTTATATCTCTCTGTTAATCGTATATTGTGTATTACCATAACTACAATTATCAAAAACAAGTTTTAATTTCCTGTCAGTAATAAGTATTATCTTGGTTATGTTTAATTACATTTAATTACAAAAAAGTTTAAATAATTCTAAAATAGTTGTATTCAGGACTTTTATTTATGTCCCAAACACAACTATTTTTATCCATATTACTTGTCTTCTAGTTTGATACTCGTAGATAATAATACTTTTGTTTCCTCAAAGTATGACTTCATAGAGTCCCACATCATATTACTTACTTTGTATTGGAGTTCATCTCTAATCCAATCCTCCACATACCCTACCAAGTCCTCATAGAGTTCATCATCAATCTCTACGGAACCATCTTTGACCTGTTCCAGTGTAATGATTCCTTTTTCTTGTAGACACTCTCTAATATCGTATTTACTAATATCATCATAGTCTATTTTCATTTTATACCTCCGTATATGTTATTATTTTATCTGCTATTCTATTGCATATACGATTTCTTATTAGAATGTATCTAAATCGTCTTATTATCGTTTAGACCTATGATTATCTACCTGACACAAAATAAATGGTGTTTTAAGGTATTCTAATGATACTTATTAGTGTAGTAGAATAGTATTCATAAAACGAAACTAACCTTGTTAAACCAATTAGAGGTAGGATTACCCAACCCCACCTCTTTTGGTTTTTTTATTTTAGGACTCTAATGAACCTGAGATGTGAGAGAATAATTCCTCTACATTAGTATCAGGAGTATCAGTAGTTCCGGGGAAACATATTTCAGTAAGATGATTTACAAACTCTTCCTTGTATTGTTTCATTACTAACGGAGATAGTTTCTCACTTGATTTCTGTATGTCTTGTTTATTCTTTACACTAGGATAATATCCTGTAAAGAAAGTATCATACTGAAGTAAGAACTCATCCATATTTACAAACCTATCAACTGAGTTTAGATAATCAAACCCACTCTTTAGTATTTGTCTATGGTCTATCTGTAAGTCCACATTATCAACCACAACACCATATTTAGATGTAATTGGTTCATTATGTTTATTGACTGAATGGTAATTTCTCATTTCCATTAGACCTTTACGTTCACTAAATCTTATAACTAAGTCCCACTTAGTCTTCCCTGAGAATATATCATTATAAGATTGGATTTGGTTTTCAGTCCATTTTTGTTTTGTAGTATTCATATTATAACCTTTCGTTATTTTTGTTTAATTCTAGGACTCGGTCATCATTCGTAGATGTTCCTATCCTACTGCTTGTGCTATAACATATACTATTCATATAAATCCGGTGGTGAAAGAAGGGACAATGATATCAAACAATAGGTCAAACCCAAAAACCACCGGACTATATTTTCCTCTCTATAATGTTTCTATAAAAACCTTTATCATCATATCTAATTCAGTCTCACTTGGTTTAGTTGTCTTAAACTGAAAGTGAATAGATTGTTTATCATTATATCCACGAGTGATATTATCACTCTTGGTTATTTGTGGATAGTCTGTGATATAGTATCTATCCATACATAAGTTCATAAAATCTTTAATGATTTCTTTAAGTCTTGTCTTATCTTGTATATTCATATTATCCTTCCTCCACATTATCATCTATGTCCCAATACTCTATTTTATATCCATACTCCAACTCTTCTACTTCCACTAAGTCTTCTAATTCTTCCAAAGTATAACCTTCTTCTTTTTCCTTAAGAAAAATGTAGTCTGGTAATTCTTCTCCATCGGTGGACTCTCCGTATTCGTTTTGGTCTTCATAGTTCCATTCTAGGTTTAGTCTTGTTGTCTTATATCGTTCTACTCTATTCATATTCATCCTCTATTATTTTCGTTACATATTAATATAATATTCTTTCTTCGTATATTTTTTGTGTCTGGTGAAGAGACATATACAATCCCTATATTGGTTGGTAAATCAGTTGGTCTACTTTCATAGATGTTGGATTAGTATATCTTGTGTCATTACTACTTCTTCTGTGAGTAGTGACAAGATTTCCATTTCTTAATATAACCCATAGTTGGTCCTCAACTCTTCTGTGAGGTATATGGTCTTGTCTAATAATGTCATCCTCAAATTGTTTTACCATAATACTAACCTCACCAGAAATGGTTTTACTTAGGTCCAATATATGGTGGAGTAATTTTTCTAACTCCGGTCTTGGTACCGGTAAACTCAATACCCTGTCTCTAAATCGTTCTATAAAATGTTGTGTCATTGTGTGTGTCCTGTGTTATTTATCTTACACCATAGTATAATACCATTTTATAGTATATTATCTGGGTCTAGTTAAGAAACATATACGATTTGTTGACATAGAGTATTATATTGTATATGTTCTTATATGCTATTGCTATTAGAACATATACGCAGTATATTATAGAAACATTTAGAAAGGATTGGTTATTATGAGTCGTATTAGAAGAGAGTTAGGTTTCCTTGATGATAAGGATTACAAATACCTGAAGAAGAAAGAGAAAGACAACCTAAAGAGGTTCCGTAGTTTAGTCAGGTATAAGAAACAACACGAAGAGACTAATAAAGAATTAAGACGAGAGATTAACAATAGACGAATGAAGATAGTTGAGTATAAAGAAGAAATAAGTTTCCTGTACCACGAACTACAACCCTTAATTGAGAAATACTATTTCTCTTGTAGTATCACTCGTTTTAAGAAAGGTCCTAACAAGACTGAATATGTTAATCTACAAATCAACAGACCTGTGGGATTAAAGAAGAGTATAAGTCTTGGTAGAAAAGATAAGATGATACAGATGATGATTGGTTCTTATCCAAATGACATAGATAAGATTAGAAAGAATTGGTTTTCATTCCTTAAGGTAGACTCCAATATGGGTATGATATTTGACATCATACATAAGTCTTTAATGAAAAACCCGTATGGACCTGATTTAGATAAACACGACCTATTCCCTATAAGAGATAAATAATAGTATATGTTGCTATAAGCATATACATATATTTACATATACGATTGATTACTCTTGGATATTTCTATACTGACTAAAAATATCATCAATATGTGAGTGAGTTAGGTTTGGTGTATACTGAAAAATCCCCGACCATTAACGGTTAACCTACCCACCTACCCTATTACCTTAGATAGTATAACATTGTAACACTACTGACAACATTGTAACACTCTCCTAATGTTGTTGTTGGTTGGACCGACAACATCCTATACTACAAGTTAGACCATTACACTCATAGATACGGAATTGTGTTGTTGGTTTTGTTGTTGGTATATCTGTGTCTGTGATATTCCCCTAAGTCTTTATTTATAGAGGACATAGAGTAATTTAGATAGTATATGGTACCTTATCCCAAACGAGGTGCGCTAACCGGACTACGCTATATCCCGAAAATCTTTTGTCGTCATAGAATATGATGTTGTACTAGTATAACCAAAATATCGTGTTGTT